>Ga0334722_10000013_pt1 | contig 272507 bp, 292 predicted proteins | sample C3_bottom_MG_FD_207210 | JGI IMG/M metagenome (GOLD analysis project Ga0334722, IMG submission 207210) | Sediment microbial communities from Yellowstone Lake, YNP, Wyoming, USA - C3_bottom | ecosystem: Environmental > Aquatic > Freshwater > Lake > Sediment | place: USA: Wyoming | collected... | reverse complement strand
TTGGTAGCGACATTTATCTCAAGCTCATCACCATTGGAAATATCCTTGTATGCATCCTCGTCTATCTCTATTGGTAAAAGAAATGCTCCATCTACAGCATTTCTATAAAAAATCCTAGCAAAAGATAATGCCAAAACTGCCTTAATTCCAGAGTGGGTTAAAGCTATTGGAGCATGTTCTCGAGAAGAACCACAACCAAAATTTTTTCCTGCAACAATGAAATCCCCTTCTTTTACCTTGGAATGAAAATCAGGGTCAAGTCCTTCCATTGCATGTTTTGCAAGCTCAGCATAATCATGAATCTTAAGATATGTGCCAGGAAGAATTACGTCAGTATCTATATTGTCCTGTTCATATTTGATTACATTACCTTTCAATTCAAATCCCTCGGATCTGTTATTTTCCCAGTTACAGCTGATGCAGCAGCAACCAATGGAGAAGCAAGATAGGTTTGAGATTCAACATGACCCATTCTACCTGGAAAATTTCTATTAGTCGTACTAATACAAATTTCGTCTTTTGCTAGAACACCCATATGTGCTCCACAGCAGGCTCCACAAGTTGGTGGACCCACCATTGCTCCTGAATCTAGAAATATTTTAATGAATCCATGTTCTAATGCTTTTTTATAAATTGAAATTGCTGCAGGTAATATCTCAGTTCTAATTTTTACTTTACGACCTTTGAGAATTTTTGCGACAGCTTTTAGGTCTTCAAATTTTGCACCGGTACAAGAACCAATGTAAGCTTTGTCTAATTCGATGGAAGAGATTTCCCTTACAACTGAAACGTTTTGGGGCGAGAAGGGTTTTGCAACAGTAGGCTCCATTTCGGAACCCTCATACTCGAATACTTTTGAAAACTGGGTATTAGAATCTCCTTTTAACGCTGTATAATTTGTTGCCCCTTTAGCTGCAAGGTAATCAATAATTTTCTGGTCTGGCTCAATAATTCCATTTTTAGCGCCGGCTTCTGTCGTCATATTTGTTAGGGTAAGTCGTTCATCTACAGACATTTCATAAACTCCAGTTCCTCCAAACTGCATTGCTTTGTATGCAGCACCGTCAGTTCCTATATCACCAATTATCCTTAAAATGAAATCTTTTGCCATTACATGTTCAGGGAGTTTTCCATTTAGCTTAAAATACAAAGTCTCAGGAACTTTGAACCAAATTTTTCCATTTAGTAAGACATATGCCATATCAGTATGTCCAAGACCACAAGCAAAGGCACCAAGAGCACCAGTAGTATTAGTATGTGAATCACCAGCCACGTATACTTCTCCAGGAAGGACCAATGCCTCTTCGTGGGATAAGGTGTGGCAAATACCATATTGACCCATACCATACTTGAAATGTTTTTCAATTCCATAATTTTTTGTAAAGTTTGATAGTTTTACAATATTTTCAGCAGAAACCTTTTCTGCAGAAGGAACAAAATGGTCTTCTGCCACCCACACCTTTGAAGGATCCCATAACTTATCAACACTAATTCCTTGTTTTTGTAATTTTTCAAATACCTTAATGACGCCAGGTCCTGAAACATCATGCACCATGGCTTTATCTACATTTACAAAAATAACCTCATCTGGCTCTACACTTTCGTTTTTCGAAGCACGTGCAAGGATCTTTTCGGTAATATTCATAATCGAAAAGGCTTTTTCTTGAGATTAAAAGCTTTTCAGAAGGATAAAAAGAAAGGAATATGAAAGATTGGTATGTCATTGACAGTTTCGCCAATTAGAGTAGAGAGAAAAGAAAATGAATTTGACCTTTTTGATACTATTTCAAAATCAATAGAGAAGAAAGAATATTCAATTAAGGAGGGAGATGTCATTGTTATTTCTAGCAAATTCGTTTCAAATGCTCAAGGGAGATTATTAGAATTAGATTCTGTTAGAACTTCTAATCAAAGTAATGTACTTTCTAAAAAATTTCGAATCAAACCACAATTTGCCGAAGTTATTATCCGTGAATCTGATAAAATTTTTGGCGGGATTTCTGGATTTGTTATATCTTCATCAGATAATATTTTAGCTCCTAATGCTGGAATTGATAAATCAAATGCAAAGAAAGGAAAAGTTATTCTTTATCCATTTAATTCTTATTTGGTAGCTGAACAACTACGACGAAAATTTTTCTTGAAATATTTGATTCATGTTGGTATTATCATAGTTGATAGTAGATTAATGCCATCTAGAGTAGGAACTACTGGTGTTGCAATTGCTTGTTCTGGAATTGAACCAGTACTAGACATGAGATCACAAAAAGATTTAGAAGGAAATCCTCTTAAGGTGACCTTCCAGGCTGTTGTTGATAATTTAGCATCGATTGCAAATCACAAAATGGGAGAAGGTTCAGAATCACAACCGATAGCAATAGTAAGGGATTCTGGTGCAAAGTTAACTGATAGAAAAATTAAACCAAATGAGGTAGCAGTATCTCACGAACAATGTGTTTATGTTCGCGGTTTAAAAAATGCTTGATAAAAAATTAATAATTTTTGAAAAATAGTTAATACAGATTTGTTAAATTTTAATCAACAGTGCTTTAAATAGAGGGTATTTAGGGCATTGATTATGGAGTACTTGACGAGATATCCAAAAACAATATCTTTCTTTGACGGAATAAGGGGAAAGATAAAGGCAGATGGTACATCTGGAGTGGAGCAACTCACAGTAGTTGTAAAGAAAAATGTCGATGAACTTCTAAAAATCTTTTCTAAAGAAGGATTTACTGGAGTAAAATTTGAACACAAACAACCATCTCAGATTGGACATGGTCTCTCTCTAAAGCTCAAAAAACCATGGGAGATGCATGTAAGATTAGTTGAAATGAAAAAAGGACTAATAGCAATACATGCAGAAGTTGAAGTTTCAAGAGATTATCTGCAACATCTATTTTGCCAAAGAACTCCAGTCATTTATGAAATAGAATCACTTATGAAAAAGTATCAAATTGAATATAAAATTTGGAATAATAGGATACGAAAATACGTTCAAACTATATTTGATAATTATAAAATAAAGCTAAATACTCCAAATATTCCAGTTTTAGCATGGAAACCATTAGTATTTGTAATAGCAACTGTTAGTTTATTTTATCTATGGAAATATATCCAAACAATTTAGAATTTTCATTTAGTAAAATTATTTTTAATTAAAGTTTGAAGTGTATAGGGTTTTGACAGTTAATTATCCCTCGAACGTTATTTTTTGAATCCTGGCTTTCTAATCAATAAAGTGCTATTTTTGGACTTGTGTTCTCTAATTGGAAGCCTTTTCTTCCAGATATGCTGTTACTCGTTTTTGGATTTGTTCTTTATTACAAGTAATTTCTTGATGAATTCTATAAAGTAATTCCATACCCAATCTCTTACCATGTTTATGAAAGTATGTTGTTGAATATTCTTGTCCCTTACTTCCAAGTAACCAACCAATAATAAAATCAGATTCACTTTGTGGATTCCATGAAGATCTTAACATTGGATAGTAAACTTCAAGGAATCCATTCAAGTCACCTTCAATACCTTTAAGATCATGTTTAACAAATTCGAAAAATTCTTCATCATTCATAATTTGAGCCATAATTGATCCCTCATAAAGGATTACTGAATTAAAGGAGAATGAAATTTTTGTGTGTAATATCTCATTACTTCTTATTGGGGAAAAATAGATGTGAATTATGTCAGAAGAACGAACAATGTACCCATGTACATGTGCTGATTGTGGCAAAGACTCGCAAGTAACTTTTCAACCAAAAGAAGGTAGACCAGTATATTGTCAAGAATGTTTACCAAAACATCGTAGTAGAAGATTTTGAGCTAATTCTGTTTTAAATAATTTAATTCAAATTATCTTATAACAATTTTTTACACACCTTTTTTCTTTTTTAATTCAGAAAAATACCTTGGCTTATATAGCTATGATGGTATTATATTGTATGCCGCAATTACATGTCACTAACGAAACAATGACTAGAATGAAGAGTATCACAGGAATTAACCATGCACGAGATGGAGACTATATGGTTAATGAAATGATTGATATTTTAGAAAAGAAATTAAGAGATCTAAGATAGATAATTACCCGTTATCTTCCATTCTTATTACTCTCACAAATATTTCATAAATGTCACCCTTTCCCCTAAAGTTATGATTTCATTTTCGGGGTTTGGACATACATAGTCAATCTCTTGTAATGTGGATTATTTTTTAAAGGTGTCAATAACTTGGGTATTTATCCATCTAATATGTAAAGATGCGATTCATGGTTACTTGTAATAAATGTTATAATGAACATCATGATCAATGCATGGGAAAATCAGACATGTTTGATTGTGATTGTAAATGTTTTAACCAAAACAAGGTAGAAAATCTGCATGGAAATTCTTGAAGAAAAGGTTCTCTTATGGCTTGAAAGTGCAAGATTTGTTAAATCCAAACCTGGAGTGTATGTTCTTTATGATAAAAAGCTAAATGCATTATACATTGGAGAAAGTCAAAATCTTCAGAATGAATTTTCAAAGTATGTTGAGACAAACTTTGAGAATAATACATGTAAACAAAAAACTCATACTTATCAAAGAACATTTATTGAAAATCCAATAGAACGAAAAAGACAGCTCTTAGAAGATTATAAGAAAAAACATGGAGAATTTCCATGTTGTAATATGAATGCCGATTGAAAATCAATTCAAATTCTTACTTTGAATAATTCTAGTTATTATAGAAAAAATTTGTAAATAATAGAACCTTTAATTATAATTTTAAAAGTCTGTAAGTAGAGTTTGGATTCATTAACAACTCATATCAAATATTATGGCATTTCGCCTTGGGAGATTGAAGTAATCTATGGCATATTCAAAGACAGATTCCAGGTAGAACAAGAAGAATTAGAACAAGTAGAACCTGAATTTGTAAGTATGTTAAATGTACCAATTCCACTTGCGTTTAATGAAGAATTTTTCAAATGGTTTGATTATAGAAGATGGGAAAAAGTAAAAGCGATTTTCAAAGAGATGAAGAGACGGCGCGGCAGTGGAAATGCTCTAAAAATTGATGTTAGTTTTAGTGGAAGCCCAAAAATTAGATTTGTGCTTGATTCAAAAGATAGTCAATGGTTCAATAATGCAGTAGAAAAAATCGATTTTATACTTGAATTGCTTCCATATCATCTTGATCCTGAAAAATTACCAAATGACGTTACAGAAATTATTTATCAATATGATCCAGAAGCAGCTAGATGGAGACTAAATATAGCATTTGTTAAGGAAAAAAAATTTGTTTTTGTTGGAAATTGTTGGAAAATAGTTACTTGAGATCTTTTTCCAAAGGTTCCAGTAATGTATGAAATTCCTTGTATTTACTTTCTAAGAATTTTAATGATTCAAGAAGTTTTTTTGATTTCCCATACTTGTAGCGAATCATTTCACGGTGATGCCAAAAGTTTTTGTCACCTTCAATTGCAATTGTGGTAAAATAATCAGGCCCTTTGATGCTATCTGGTACTTTTATGCTGTATGGGAATAGAAGATCAACTATAAACCATTCATCACCATCAGGATAATCACTACCAGTATCTACATCAAAAAAAACATGTAATAGATTTGATTGCATAAGACCATCATCAGTTATTGTAGGATGCTTCACATTAGATTTTTTAAAATCAAGGTTTAGAAGTTCGGGTTCAAAGTATCCCTTAATAATTGATTTTCTAAATATTTTATTTACATCTGTAATATTCAATGATAAAGTAAACTCTCCCTAAACTTGCTAATAATTCATTAGGTATTAGTTATGAGGCTTTTTTTACACCTGTAATGAATCTAAAATTTTAGAAACGTCGGTTATAGGTTTACCACTAGAGGAAATTCTTTGTTTAGCTGGGGGATTTTCGAGATAATTAGGAATTTTATCCATCAATCTTTGAGTATATGGGGTTATAATCTCATTTTTATAAAATATCCCAGTAGGAATTTTTGTGCCCCATTCAAGGGATTTAATTAATGCCTGGGATAGTTTTTGATTTATTTCTGCTTCTTCTTCATAATGCACTACTGGATCATATCCTGTATCTTCTAATTTGTAAATCCTAGAATGTGTCTCTTTTGCAGATTCATCTGTAATGTCAGTGCCAGCATACCAATCTCTAGTATTAATGTCGTTATAGGTAGGACAAGGTTGTAAAACATCTAAAAATGAAAGTCCTTTGTGTTTTATGGCAGATATTATGAGATCTTTTAGGTGTCTTACATCATATGAATAGCCACGTGCTACAAATGTATACCCGCTTGCTACTGCCAATCCAATTGGATTGACATTGTAATTTGTGTTAGGGGATGGTAACGATTTGGTTTTCTCGCCTAATCTAAGAGTTGGAGAAGCTTGTCCTTTAGTGAGACCGTATACGCCATTATTAAAAATAATGTATGTCATATTGATATTTCTTCGTCCAGCAGCTACAAAATGACCCACTCCAATTCCCAAACCATCTCCATCTCCTCCGGCAGCTACTATAGTCATTTCTGGATTAGCTATTGCAGCACCTTGTGCAAAAGTCATAACTCGTCCATGTAAGGTATGAATTCCAAATGTGTTTATGAAATGCGAAGTTTTGCCAGAGCATCCAATCCCAGAAAAAATTGCGGCTTTATGTCGAGGGATATTCATTTCTGCTAACGCCATCTGGATTGCATTTACAATTCCAAAATCACCACAACCTGGACACCAATCGTTGTGAACTTCGGTTTTAAAGTCAGAAAGTTTAAGCGCCATGTGTCAAAATCTCCCTTTTCTTTGCCTTGTTCCCTAAAATCTTTTTTAAAGAATCATAAATTTCTGTACTAGTCATAGATCTACCAGTATATTTTAAGATAAAATAATCAATGTCTTTTCCTAAATTTTGTTTAAATAAAGTTCCAAGCTGACCAGTATGATTTGCCTCTACATCGATGATTGTTTTTACATCTTTTAGAAGAGATTTAACATGCTCAGTTGGGAAAGGATGTAGTAGCTTTATTTGGATAAAACCGACGTTAATGTTTTCCTTTTTTAGCATATCTATTGCATCAATAATTGGTCCTTTTGCAGAGCCCCAACTAATTATACAATGATCAGCAATTCCGAATGATACAACCTGATCCTCCTTAGGGATTTGATTGAGAATTATCTCAAATCTTGAGAGTCGTTTATCCATCATCTGAATTCTCAAATAAGGATCTTCGGAAATGTGTCCATATTCATCACTCTCATCACCAGTATTCCAAAATATTCCATCCTCTAGACCAAGTTTAGATCTTGGTGATATTCCATCTGATGTTTGTTCAAATCTCTTGTAAGGTTTTTTTTCTATTTTATCTAGTAGCTTTCCTCTATCTATAGTGACTTTCTCAGGATCAAATCTTTTACAAGTTATAACAGAGCTTGCAATGAATTTGTCTAACAGGTGAATTACAGGCACCTGAAAAATGTCTGCAAAATTAAAGCATTTACCAGTATCATAAAAACTCTCTTCTATAGCGCCAGAAGCATAAACGATGCGTGGAAATTCACCATGTCCAGCATGAATTGTAAATAATAAATCATCTTGACCGTGTCTTGTTGGAAGACCAGTAGATGGTCCACTTCTTTGATAGTTAGTAATTACTACAGGAACTTCGTTTATTCCTGCCCACCCTAATGCTTCAGCCATTAGTGAGAAACCTGGGCCTGATGTACAAGTTGAAGAACGTGTACCAGTAAGTGCACCTCCAATCATCATACCAATTGCTGAGATCTCATCTTCAACTTGTACAACTATGGTAGAACCTGGCCTATCTTCATTTACATTTTGAATTTCATTTGATTCCAAGTAGACACTTTCGTCTGATGCAGGAGTAATTGGATAATATGGTTGAAACCTACAACCACATACCATTTTTCCTATTGCTGTTCCCTGATGTCCTTGTACTAAAATCGTGTTTGGTTCTTTTTTAACAGAGTTTGGCGAAAAAATTATTTTATCAAATTTAGCAGTTGCATAGTTATATGCATAATTTGCTACTTGTTTATTTATTTCAGCAACCTGTGGTTTTTTTGAAAATATGGAATCAATAGAATCTAAAAGGGGTTTAGAATCTAGGCGTAGAACTCCTAGTGATAGAGAAACTCCTATCACATTAAACATTCTTACCATTCCTTTTAGTTTTGGATTATTGGTATTCTCTGCGAGTTTTGATAGTAGTTCTCTAAAGGATACAGGGAGAAGAATCACACCGCGTTCTTTTGCAGTTTCTAAAATTCCCTTTATAGAAAATTCCTTGTGTTTTGATTCTAGGTATTTTTCCAATCGTGATTTAAAATAAATATCCAGAGTATGCACTTCATCGATTTTAGTCTCCTCCAAATCAGAATCATAAATTATTGCCCCCCCTTTAACTACCTCATCTACATGGCGGAAAACCATCTCCGCATCAAAAGCTACCATTAGATGTACGTCATTTACATTAGAATGAATTTTTTTATCAGAAATTCTTACTGCAAAATAACTATGTTCACCTTTGATATTAGAATAAAATTCCCTCTTACCAAAAACTTGGTAACCGATTCCTGCACATACTTTAGAGAAAATATTAGCCCCGGATTCAACACCACTACCTTGAGGTCCCCCAATTAACCATGTAAGATCTGTATCCATGTTTACTAGAAATGATAAGTGGTTATTAATAACGTGATTACCAAATTAAGCTAACCACCAGTAGCAGCATCAAATAATGCACATTCACATTTGTCACGCTCTCCACAATATGGACACACACAGACACATTTCTCTATAGCATTCCCACATTCAATACATATAGCAAATTCTTCATTATTTTTAGTATCTGAACCCATAACTTTCCTAAAACAAGATCTTATAAATGGTTTAAGGTAATTCGTTTACTTTGTTGAGAAGAGAAAGATCTAAAAAATTGAGAGTTTTGCTAACTCGTACTTTACAAGATTTTGCTATTAAGGAATTACAGAAACATTTCAAAATTGAGATTCATTCTGGCCCTTTTCCTATACCTAAGAGAGAACTACTATCAAAAATTAAAGAGCAAGACGGATTGATTTGTTTTCCTTATGACAACATCGATAAGGAGGTAATTCAGGCTGGAACTAAACTAAAAACAATTAGTGCATTTAGTGTTGGATACGACCAAATCGATTCAAAATATGCAAAAAAAAGGAATATCAAAATTGGTTACACCCCAAATGTGCTGACAGTTGCAACAGCAGATCTTACCATTACATTGATTCTTGATTTACTTCGCAGAGTAACTGAGGGAGATCGTCTTATCCGTGAAGGAAAATGGAAAGAGGTCTTTGGTGCTGATACCTATGTCGGTGAAGAGATAGATGGAAAAATATTGGGAATTCTAGGATTTGGGAGAATAGGAAAGGCCGTAGCCAAGAAGGCTCAGGCCTTTGGAATTAAGGTGATCTATCATAACCGAAATCGTATTCCTTTAAGGCAAGAAAAGGCGCTTAGGGTAAGATTTGTAACTTTAAATGAATTATTTTCAAAAAGTGATATTATTTCTATTCATGTTCCTTATTCTGCTGAAACCCATGAACTAGTCAACAAGTCTTTGATAAAGAAAATGAAGAAAAGATCTTATCTTGTCAATACAGCAAGAGGCAAGATAATAAATGAACGCGATTTAATATTCGCACTAAAAAGAAAAATTATTGCGGGAGCTGCACTAGATGTATTTTATCATGAACCTATTGGTAAAAATCATCAATTGACAAAAATGAAAAATGTAGTTTTATCTCCACACATTGGAAGCTCCTCAATTATAACAAGAGCAAAGATGGCACAGATCACAGTTGAAAATTTAAAGCTTGGACTAGCAGGAAAAAAACCTATTTATTCAGTTTGATAATTCATAAACAAATTTTATAGTTTGTTGAGAACCATATTTTTGAAATAAGTCATCGTAAAGTTTTTTTCTTGTTGAATTAAGATTCATTTCTTTGTCGTACATTTTTGCAAATACAGTAGAAAATTGTTTTTCACCGCTTTTATCAAAGAACCTTAAACTATAGCTCACTCTGTCTGTTTTTTGTTCTTTGATAAATCTAGCTTCAGAAATAGTGCTTGAATCAATATGCATGTGGCATGGATCATCATTATCACCAATAGTTATCCATTTATCTTTCTGACGTATAGTAACTGAATTGCTTTTCATTTCAATGATTGCTCCTTCAGATCTTACAATTATCAGAATATCATCAATTTTGATTATGTCTGAAAGAAAATCTTTGAGCATAGTATAACATTCTAAATTATGTAAATAAACTAATGTTAGTTTTTTCTTAGTTGTTTTTATTGTTTTTTTGATTTTTTCTTTATCGTTTTTGGTTTTAAACTATTTAGTTCTTTTTCTAATCTTCTTACATATAGTTCCAAGGATGCTCCCCAAAGTAAAACTGAACTAAATGCATTACGACTTGCAACCAAATTATATGCAATTTTGTCAGCGCCTAGCGGAATATCTTTTCCTAAAAGTTCAGTAGATTCTTCGGTTTCTTTTCTAAACGCTTTAATTGCTTCCTTAAATTCATTTAATGAAATTTTTTCAGATGTTTTTTTCCATTTTTCAAACATTTCAGAATTCTCATCAATTCTTTTTGCTAACTCCTCCTCTGGTCTCATGCCCAAAAATCATGCATTAATTAGATATTTACAAGTTTCTTTGAAAACCTAATTTAATGCAAATTAGCCTCATGTCTTCAATTATAATTGAATTAAATCATCTGGATCTGAACGTACACAATCTGTTCCAACCGCCTTGAGTTCAGAGAATTTTATTTTACCTTGTGGTATCTTGCCTGCTTGTTGAAGAATTACTAATTTTTCTAATATTCTATCTTTGTGATTTTTACAAGTTACTCCCACCATATATTCATCAGCTGTTTCAACTACAGATATCACGAACTCTGGAGGGTTTACACAATCCCTACCTTTTTCTTTTACAGAACATCTGGTTGGAATCATTACAGAAAAATTATTGATGACACGATATTAAGTTTCATTAAGCAATATTCAACATTGAAAATCATAATTGGTTTTATTATTCTTAAATTACTAATGATCTTTGAATAAATATGAGTAAAACGCCAATTTCAGAGATTTCACTTTATGATCTTTTTGGCGATTCACTGACTTCTTCGCTTTGTGTAAATATAGAAAAAGGAGTTGAAACTTGGGTAGCTACTGGTATGCTGGTGCAACAATTAGAATCCTTTACAGATTCTGTTGTCGTAAGAGAAAATGATAAACCCATAGGGATTGTTGGCGGAAAAGATGTAATTTCTAGACTAATTGAGAATCCAACGTCGGCTTTATTCTATAAAACAAAAGTTGAAGATATTATGGAAGAAAGATGGCCTACTGTTTCTAAAGGAACAAAACTAGGTGAATTAATTGAATTTTGGAAAAAAACAAGAAGAGCATTTGCTGCTATCCCTAATGAATTTTCAGATTATTCTGCCATATCAGCAAAAAAATTACTTGAAGTTGGAAAGAAAATTAAAACTAATATAACAATTTTACATCTTCCAGAAAAAAAACTCCTTACTTTTACAAATGAAAGCACAATTGGAGATATTCTAAATTTAATGCTTGAAGGAAATACAAGAAGATTAATTTTGGAAAATTCAACCAAGTTTATCAATGATCGAATAATTCTTCAAAAAATTACTGAAGAGATGAAATGCCTTCAAGACATAAATAATTTTCTGGATATTCCAATTTCGGAATTTAAACTTGAAGAGTTAAAGGTCGTTTCGGAAAATCTTTCAATCCCTCAGGTTTCAAAAATAATGTATGAAATGGAACATCCCTGTGTGATATTCCGAGATAAGATCATCACTCCTTGGGATATTTGCTTGGTTTTGCTTTCTGAAAAATTGACTGAATATGAATAATTCTAAAACAGAGAATTGCTAATTTTCAAGAACAATATCTTCAAATTTCCAAAATGATTTCTTGGGTTTTTGAATATAATCAAGAATTCCTTTTTCCTGCAACTGTCTTACAATAAAGACAGAATATGCAGGAGCACCAGTTGCTCCAGGTGAATTATAATTAATTATATGAAATGAGTTTTTTCCGTAAAGTTCTAAGATATCTGACATAAACGTCCCTTTTGGAGTAATAATTGGTGTCCTTATTCCAGCAGTACCGTGTTCTGAAAAATATTCAGGTCTTATGGAAGGAATAAACTGTTGAACTCTGTATACCATCGCTGATTTTGAAACAGAGCTCAAAAATTCCTTTGAGATTAATTTTAAAAAAGAACGATTTGTAAAAAGTTTCATTACATTTCCGCTAAAGATTTCACGGATTTTAGATACAGCTTGAGTTAATTCACCTGTATATCCTTCATAGGTTTCAGGAGTCATTACAGGAACGGCATTTGGTCCAATTTCCGTCCTTCCGTCTACCCGTTTGATCCAATGAGGATCTAAGAAAGGGAATTCTGGAAACCTTGGTACAGAGTAAATGTTAGTTTTAACCAAATCTGCATATTTTTTGTCAGCTACCCAATATTCTCCACGAAAATGAAGATCATTATATTGTGATGCCAAACCGAATTTTTTTGCAATGTCAAGTGAATTACCACCACTGCAGTTTATGATAAATTTTGAAACAAGAGTTGAATTATCAGAAAATGTTAATTTTACTTCTGAATTTTCTTCTATGTCTTTTACATGATGATTGAATAGAAACTTCGTTCCATTTTTTTCAGATTCTTTATTGAGTTCTTTTGTAAAAATTCCATAATCAGTTGATACATCACGCTTACAAAAAAGACCGGAATAAGCTTTGAGATTTGGTTCTTTTTTTGTTAATCCTTTTGAATCAAGTAGTTCTAGCTGTCCCTCTGGAATTCCGTTTTCTGTTCCCCATTTTAGATATTTTTCAAGAGTTTTGTGTTGTTGCTCTCCGATAGCTACCTCAATAGTTCCTACCTTACTCCATGGTAGATTTTTCTTTTTTGCTAGTATTTCCCATAGATCATGTGATATTAGTGAAGAGATTGCGGATACCTTCCTTTTTTTTGGATCAAGATAAAACGGTGCATGAACAACACCAGTATTTCTACTGCTTGTATGCTTAGCAACAGTATTTTCCTTTTCAATTACACATACTTTGATATCATAAAGTATTGATAACCAATATGAGATAGTGGTTCCAAGAATTCCTCCACCAATTATTGCAATATCATATTTTTCCATTAAATCACCTTGAAGTACATGCAATTAATTGATTTTGAAAAAGCGAAAATAGAGTTAGAATATTAGGTAAAATCATACCTAAATTATGATATATACTAGAACAAATCAAACTTTTGCATGGTAAATATGAAATGTGTATCCTGTGGAATTGGATTCTTTTCTCCTACTGGTTCTGACAAATGTTCGAGATGTGCAACAAAAGAACCACATTCTGAAGGAAGTCATGATTCGTGTGGTTGTGGACATAGCCACTAATTCTTTTTTTCTTTCACTATACAAAAATTATAATTCAAATTTTGCATGTTTAGAAATCCTTTGGAATATGATTATTTTGTTTTAGCCAATCAACTTGTGGCAAAGTAAATCTCCATAAAATATCTCCTCTTTCAGCTTGTTTGAAATCCCACGGAGCAATTATTACAATATCATTATCACGAATCCAAATTTTACGTTTTAGTTTTCCTCTAATTCTACCTCTCCGAGTAATGCCATCAGAACATTTGACAATAAGATTTTCACCTCCAAGCATTTTTAGTACCCTACCAAAAAGTTCACCTTGTTCAGGTAAACGAATTGTTTTTAATTCGCTTTCACTTTTGACTTGACGTTTTCCCACCCATCTTCATTATACAGTGTGTATATAATTGTGGAGACAGAATTTAGAGGATAAGAGACATAATTTGAAAAATAAACAGATTGGACGATTATTGACCAATATGTACTATTTTGGGTGTCGGCTCATATAGTAATCATCAACACACTCTTTACAACAAAATTCACTACTGAATAATTCAAATTCCTTCCCACAGTTTTTACATTTTAAATTCATAGTTACTAATCTTAAAAAAAAGAATTTGTTCTAACGTTTTCTACTTTTAGAACCTTTCTTTGCTGATGCATTTCGTTTTCTAGTACGAGCCGCTTTTTTTGCTGCAGCACTACGCTGAGCTTTTGTTTGTGCCATCTTACAGTATAGAGCTTAGCCCTAGTCTTATAGACTACAAGTGTATATTTTTTAAGTTAATGTACCATTTACAGAACATCAAATCTTCTCGAAATGATGATTTCCTAAAACAAGAAGTGACACAACCGTTTCTAATACCGCAAAAAATGACATTAGAAATTTTTTACATCATATAAAATGGACAAATTCATTTCATTGAATTTGGGAAAGTTCTCTCTAGAAAATACGTAGTAAGTTCACTTAACTGTAGCGTAAAGGCGCCGGGAGAGAGATTTGAACTCTCGAACCCTTGCGAGTACGCGCTTTATGGTATAGTTATTTCCAGGCGCGCGCCCTACCAGGCTAGGCGACCCCGGCATTTTATTCGCCAGAATAACTGCTACAAGTCTGATTATATAATAGGTTATACTGGTGAAAAATTTTACAGGTTATTTGTGGATGTTTATTGTAATTGATTTTTTGACAATTAATTCTCCATCAGTTCCACTTGATGTAATCTTGTATGTTCCTGCTAATGCTGGATCCCCATCATTTTTGATCTGGTTCCATACGAAAATAATTTCTTGCTTAGGTTCAAGTGTAGATATAACCTGTGCAGCAATTGGAGTATATAATACGATTCCATCCAATCCAGTGACCTGTAGACCATAAGATGAATCAGAGAAAGTCAAGGATCTAGTTCCCGAATTGATTATTTTTATATTAATTTCTTCGGCTTGAATAAAATCTATTTTATCAGTTACAATAGAAAGAGAGGAGCCTTCTACAAATTCTAATTGCTCTCCATTTTTTTGAGTTATTAAAAACAAACCAACTAAAGCTCCTGCTGTAATGCCAATAACTACTGCCAAAATCAGACTTCGTGGAAACATCTTCAGAATCCTATTGTAAATTACTTTTATTTGTTAGTAGATTGCTTTGAGTGCCACCTTTTAGGATAGGTGCTAGGAGCCATTATGATTCGTTTTGTCTCAAATGCATACCCCTTTGTATTTTCCTTAATATCAGATTCAGATAACAGTGATTTTGCAAGAGCTACAACTTCTCCTTTTTGGGTATAGATAGCCACTAGTTCATCTCTTTTGAGATTAGATGAAACTTGTAAAACTCCAGGAATAGCGAGTTGAGCCCCATGACATAATGCATCTACTGCAGAATCACGGATTACAACTGATTTTAACTCACTTAGTATGTGTTCAATGGGTCTAATTAATTCCAAAAGTTTAGAATCGTCTTTTTTTTCAGTCCATAAAGAATATGCATTTGCAAGCTCATGAAGAGTTACAAGTTGAGAGTTTTCTGTAAATTGATGAACTCTTGTACGACGCAACTCAATCATAGTAGCACCTGGACCTAATATTTCACCAATATCATAGATTAGCTTTCGAATATATGTACCAGCTTCACATAAAATTCGTAAAAGTAATAGACGTTCTTTTTGTTCTAACAATTCAAGCTCGTAAACGGTTCGTGTTCTTGTTTGCCTAAGAACTGCAGAACGTTGCGGAGGTTTTTGATAGATTTCTCCTGTAAATTCTTCTAAAACTTTTTTTAGTTTTTCTTTTGAAGGCAACGAATGCAATCTACCTAATGCATGATACTCCTTTGGTCCATAAAGCAAGACCTCTAATGCCTTGGTACCGTCTCCCAAACCCATTGGTAAAACTCCAGATACTTGGGGATCCAAAGTTCCACTATGGCCTGCTTTAGGAATTTTTAAAATTCTTTTCAACCATGCTACTGTTTCATGACTCGTTGGCCCTGGAGGTTTGTCTAGTAAAATAAATCCATATTTTAGTAGTTGATCCAAACTTCGTTTATTATAATATGTACCATAATTGTCGTCAGTAATATCCTGATCAATTTCCGTAAGATTTTGCAATTGTTTTAGAGTCAAAGCATCTCTTTCACAGTGGATTTTGCAATTTCAAGAACCTTTGTGGCATCAAGTTCATCAGTATCAATAATTTTATCAAATAAGCTCAAGTTCTCACCAAAATCAAAGTTGTATAATTTTTTGTATAGTTTTTTGTTCTCTTCATATCTCTTTTTTACAATTTCAAGAGCTTCTTTTTCATCCATATTATCTCTAGTTTTCATTCTTCTAGCACTGTTTTCTAGAGTTCCAGCAAGCCAAATTTTGATACCATCGTCTACAAGCCAAGGCAGTGTATAACTGGTTAGCACCATATTTCCTTTCAAAAAAAGTTCTCGTAGTTTGTTGTCCACTTTTTTATCAAATTCAGGATTTTTGCTTCGTTGACTTAAAAATTTCATTCCTTCAGACGTATCCCACCAATCATCGCCACCTGTTTGGAAACCTTGTTCCTTGGCAATTTCCTTTAGAATATCACCACCTCCAAGGTAAGTTAAATCAAATTCTTTGGCTAGTCCTTTTGCAACGGTAGTTTTTCCAATCGCAGGAGGGCCGGAAATAATTACTGATTTCTTCAACCTATATCCATTGAGGTTTTGGTAAGCTTCATTATAATGCCACTAAATGAAATTGATGTTAAAAAATACCAAGCCCAAAAATAAAGTTCGTTTTCATGTTTACATATTACACCGTCAACTTTTGCAGCCGTGCAAGTTAGTTGGAAAAAGTCTCCAGGCAATACGTTTAGAGGAATAGGAGAAACAGCTACTGTATATGCAAACATCTGGGGTAAGACGAAATAAAATATCAATAAGAGTGGAATAATTGTAATCATCATAGGTCTCATATTCATTTGCATCATTTCCATGCTCATCTTATTCATGTATGGAGATTTTTTGTTCAAATCTGCAATTCTTTCTTTATCCTTAGAACGAAATGCTGTCATACGTTCCTTCTGCCAAGCCCTTGTTTCTTTCATAATTCTTTTTAGCTTGTCACGATCCACTAACTTTTTCCTTATTCCTGCATTGAAAAGATTAAGCAATATGGAAATTCCTAGAATTCCTAAAGCAGACGGAAGCATTCCTTTGATAATTGGATCTGCGCTTCCAAGTGGACCTTTACGAATACCAAATAAATCATTTTGTAGGAAAATTGAATCTAAAAAATTCAATACAAAACTAAAATCTGGAGTCATATCTCTATTGCAGATATCACAGTGTTGGCTGCTTCTTCAACCTTTCCTTCAGTATTGAGGACTGGTTTCATAGGAGAACCGGAAAATACAGAACAGCTTGAAAGCATTGCATCATGTATTGCCATCTCTTTTTTGATACTATCAATTGATACAATGTCACGATTGCGAGTTGTATCCTTCATTCTACGATTATAGATTTCTTCCGGTCTAGCATAAACTGAAATAAAATTAGATGGTTTTATTATTTGTAACACGTGATAGGGCAGTCCTGGGTAAAATCCTGCGTTAGTTGCAATAAACGCATGAGTGTCAATTATTACTAGATCGTCTTTTAATTTTGCAATTTTTTCAGCTGCTAATCTTTGAAGATTTTTTTGTTCATCCATTGAAAGTTTTCTTAACTCATCTCTATCTTTAATGCCAATTTTTTTGGCTTCTTCAAACATTACTGTTCCAAAACTTTGTACACTAACACTTTTTTTTCTATTATTTAGAATTTCAACAATTTTAGAAACAAGGGAGGATTTCCCAACACCGGGAATTCCAACCATTATTACTTTCTTACTTTCTGCCAAGTAATGCACCAAGCCGTGGCATCACCACTTCTACTTGTTCCTTGATTAGTTGATTGTAATAATTAATCAGGATATCCACCATTAACAATATTCCAATTCCAGAACCAAATACTCCCAACACATCAGAAACACTTGCTAATAATCCAAGTATAGCTGAACCAAGTACTGTAACTGATGGAATGTATTTTTCAAGTAATGCCTCGATTGGTTCATTTGAACGTCTAAAGCCTGGCACTTGTACATCTGCATCAAGAAGATTCTTTGCAGCACTTTTTGGAGACAATCCACCAAGTTCCACCCATAGTTTTCCAAATATAACAACTATTGAAATCAAAAAAATAATGTAACCAACTGCTCTAAAGGGATCTAATGCAACTATTGCCAGTCCTCTTGGCGGAGTAATATAGTAGACCAATCCTCCGATTGGTGACGATGGACTTGTAGGATCAAACTGTACTAAGATATTCATAAATGCATTATTGTTTTGGGGATTAAGATTTGCCCAAAGCATTTGTCCAATAAAGACAGCATTTGCAGTAAGTGCAGACGCTAAAATTACAGGAATGTTTGATGTGTACATTAATTTAATTGGATACACTGCAGAAAATCCTCTGTATCTAGTTGAGACAATTGGAATTTCAATCTTCATACCTTGTGTATATACAAGAATAAGTAAAATCCCTGCAGTAAGACACAGTCCAAATATGCTAGGCAGTTGATTGTATCTAAATAATACATTTGTCATATCTCCTGCCATAAATGACTCAATTGAATACGGTACAATCCCAATTGAGAACCCATCACCAGCTGGAAGGGGAGCAATTAAACTCCAAAGAATTTGTTGAGCAACTCCTGCCATGATGAAAAGACTTATTCCACTTCCTAATCCCCATCCTTTTTGAACGGTTTCATCCAAAAACATGATTATAACCGACGATGCTATCAGCTGTCCGATTAGTACATACAGATGTGATGGTTCTGCCATCCCTGGACCATATACAGCAATTCCATAAACCGACGCTTCTGCGATTATGACAATGTAAGTTACAAGCTTTGTAGCTGTTTGAAATACTCCTCGTTCCTCTGGCTTTTTAAAATCAAATTTTAAAATGTCAGATCCTCTCAATAGCTGCATCAATAATCCTGCAGTAACTATTGGTCCAATTCCCAGCTCAACTAGTGTTCCTTGATTGGATGCAAAAATAACTCTTGCAAAAGCAAGAAAGTCAAATTGTGGAGTTGTTGCACCAAAAAGTGGTGTTTGACCCATTAACATGTAGATAAGTAGAATACCGCCGCACCACAAAAGCCGTTTTTGTAGTGAAAGTTTCTTTTTTGGTTTTGGAACTTGTGGGAGATAGGGTTCAGCCTTTGTTACTACTTTGTTTATAAAAGCTGTTATTGTGCCTTCAACCATTAGCTGCTAACACCTCGCCCCCTGCTTGCTTTACTTTTTCTTGTGCTGATGGAGTTGATTGATTGATCTTTACTGTGTATGCATTTGTTACTTGGCCTCCGCCTAGAAGTTTGTCAAATCCCATACTGTTTAGGTCGAGAATATTTTTTTCTCCTTCCTTTGTTCCAGATTTTGCAAATAGATCATCAAGGTCACGAACACTAGTCCATTTTTTTATGATATTTGGGTGAGGTGGATGAGTTGAATCATGACCAAAATGATCTGGAAATTCCTTTAACATTGTATGAACATGATGTTTCATCAATCCTGATTGACCCAGACCTCCTTTATGACCACTTGCTCTGTGTTGTCCAACTTGGCCCCAACCATGAGTTCTTGAACCTCTAAGTTTTCGAGTTTTTCGGAATCTTGTAGGCAAGTTACATCATTCTCCTGATTAGTGTGTTTAATTCTTTATTATGACCAAGAACACCTTTTTGGCCATACAATTTTTTGGTACTTCTTTTAAATCCCTTTTTAGGAGGGGCTAAGGCAAACCAGGGTTTTAGTGGACTAAGTTTTGATAATGAGGATTTTCCTTCAGTAAGCGAAGATGCAAGTTCATCTATTGTTTTAAAGCCAATCTCTGCAAGGTCATCAGGAGTAATTTTTTTGTATCCTGCTTTTCTTCCTTTCTTGTCTAACAATTCCTTTGTTGTTGAGATATCGATTTCTTGCCAAGAAATATAATGCTGAATTTTTTTTAACATTCCCAAGGTGTTGTCTTTAGCTGGAATAATAGTGGCTCTGAATTTCTTATCCAATTTTAAGAGTTTTAATGTAGTCACAGCCCAGTGTGGTACGTCTGCTTGTCCTGTAATTCTTAAAACCAAAAAAGCTTGTGCCATGCTATTTATCCTTGACTAAATGTTTGACTGAGACATTGTAGTAAAGCCTTTGATGTTGAATTCATAGTAGCAGTTGAACCCTTAGCAGTAGTCCAAGCATCCTTCAGACCTGCAAGTCTCAAAAGATTTCTAATCTTTCCTCCGGCAACTAATCCCAGTCCTCGAGGTGCAGGTAAAATTTCAATTGTTACGCTTCCACCCCTTCCACGAACTTTGAATGGGACAGAATGTAGTTTATCACATCTACATTCCCAGCTTCCACATCCTAATTTTACGGGACTGACATTAAGATATGCTGCGTTGGTTGCTTTTTCAATTGCAATTCTCATCTGTTTTGATTTCCCACGGCCTACACCTAACCAGCCATTTTCATTACCGGCAGCTACTAATGCCTTAAATCTAGTTGATTGACCATTTGGTGTCATTTTTTGAACAATGCCAACATCGATTACTTCTGTTTTCAAATCTGGTAAGAGTTTTTTCATTATACCTGCTTCCTGAATTCTATATCCATTTTCCAAAATTTCTTCCATTGCGGTTATTTCTCCAGAAGCAACTTTTTTCCCAAGGCTAGTTTTTGGAATCCAGACTTCTTCCTCTCTTGGTTTTCGTTCTCTTCTTGGGCGTTGTTGTCTTTGGCGTGTTTGACTCATACAGATTTTACCTCACTATCAATAGTTGATTTTACTTTTTCAACATCATTTTTTACCTTCAAATGTTGACCTTTGATTCTATCTTCTGAAGGAAAAGCTTCTGGAGATGCAGGTATTTTCAGGCCAGCATCGAGTACACCCTTTAGTGCAGCGGCCATTCTTTGTGTATACTTGTCAGCACCACGGTATAGGATAGCATCTTTGCCGCCTTTTAACAGTGCTTTTTTACCAGCAAAGTAACCTGTAAGATAAGCAGCTGGAATACTTTTTCGTGAACCATTCCAGCCTTTTTTAATTAAAAATCGAGAATGTGCAGATGCAATTACCTTGTCGCCTAATAGTTCAGGTTTGTGTAATTGGACTTGAATATTTTCATTTGAAATTTTAACAGTAACAAAATCTCTTTTACTTTTAAGTAAAGCTGTCCTTCGTCGATAATTGGTTTTCTCATCTCTTAATCTACGTAATATTTTTGAATAGGCCATCTATACGCAGAAATTTGAAATTGCTCTTATAAACGTTAGATGCCTAATAGTGACACCAAAAGAGCTTTTTGAGTATGTAATCTATTTTCGGCTTGGTCCCACACCACAGATTGTGGACCATCAATAACAGAACTTGTGACTTCGTGTCCTCTTTTAGCAGGAAGACAGTGCATAAAAATTGCATTTGTTTTAGCTTTTTTCATTAAAGATGTATTTACCTGAAATTTTGGGAGAAATTTTTTGTCTCTTTTTGTATCTATATTATGAATTGATGTAAATGTATCAGTCATTACAACGTCTGCATTTTTTATTGCAATTTCAGGATTGGTGATAGTTTCAATTTCAATATTCATTTGTGATTTTTTGATAACTTGACTATTGGGTTCAAATCCTTTGGGAGTTGCAATAGATATATTGATTCCTGATTTTGAACATCCATAAATGAGAGAATTACAAACGTTATTTCCATCTCCAATCCAAGCAATTTTTAATCCTTGTAGTTTTTTCTTTTTTTCTTTAATGGTCATAAGATCTGCCAAAGTTTGGCATGGATGAAATGAATTAGATAGTCCGTTAATCACTGGTACAGTTGAATTTTTTGATAGAATATCAATCATTTTATGGTCATAAACTCGTGCCATAATGATATCTGTATAACGTGATAATGTGCGTGCAGTATCTTCAATTGATTCTCCACGAGATAATTGAAGCTCATTTGAGGATAAATTCAAGGCATGACCACCCAACTGGAACATACCAGTTTCAAAACTTACTCGCGTCCTAGTTGAGGGTTTTTGAAAGATCATTGCTAATGTCTTATTTTTGAGAATAGGTTTTGTTTTGCCGTTTTTTAGTTCTTTTTTTAATTTAATTCCAAAATCTATAATGTGTGAAAGTTCATTGCTATTTAGTTCCTCAAGAGTGAGAAAGTCTTTTGTTTTTAATTTCATTTCTTAAACCTACCAAATAGTGAGTGTTTCTTTTTAGGTTTTTCTGAATTATCTTTCATTTTTTGTGCATCTGCCTCTTTGGAATTATCATATGCTTTTGGTCTGCCATTTGAAATCCATTTCTTTATTTTAACAGATAGTTCTTGTGCTTGTTGGTCATTTTCTGGTGGTGGAGCATCAAACAAGTCTGCATAAAGATTGATGTCTTTTGTGTCCAGTCCTTCAAAAGGATCAGAGTCATTTGATGGTTTTATTTCATCAAATTCTTTGGTTATTTGTGACTTTTCTGTAGACTCTTCAATTGCTTGTGACTTGGATTCTGGTGGTGAGTCAGATATAGTTTCTTCTACCTGTTTTGAATCTATTTTAGATTCTGTTTCATGGACTTTCACTTTAGTAATAAAAATCTCATTTTCGTCATATTTGCCAAATACAGTTTCGAGAAACAATTCTTTATCAAAAGTTTTAAGATCTTTGTATTCCTGTCCAACCCCTACATAAATAACTGGTGTTGAAGTAACTTTAACAATAGATAGAGCTGCTCCACCACGTGCATCTGCATCACTTTTTGTTAAGATGGATGCATCAAATTTTGTGTATTCATAGAATTCTTTAGCTTGATTAACAGTATCATTTCCTGCTAAAGAATCCCCAACAAAAATTTTAAAATCTGGCTTTACAACATTTATTATTTTAGTAATTTGGTCCATCAAATTTTTGCTTGTCTGCATTCTTCCAGCAGTATCAACTAGAACACAGTCTATCTTGTGTGATTTTGCATATAGTACTGCATCCCTAGCAACAGCAGCAGGGTCTGAACCATAGTTTTGAGCAACAATCTTTAGATTTAGTCTGCTTGTATGTTCTTTTAATTGTTCAATAGCACCTGCTCTAAATGTATCTGCTGCTGCAACTACTACTGAGAATTTTGATTTCTGTAATAGATAAGCAAGTTTTGCTAGTGTAGTTGTTTTTCCTGTCCCGTTAATGCCCACAAACAAAATAATGTAGGGTTCACCTGAATCTCTTTTTGAAGTAATTTTTGAAAAAATATCAATTTTTCCAGCAGAGTCAAACAAGCTAGAAATAGTTTGAATAAGACTATCTTTTACAAATTTTTCTATTTCTTTTCTATTTACTTTTGTTCCAATCAGTTTTTTCTTTAGATCAGATTTTATTGAATCTATAACTTCTGTGGCTACATCTGATTCCAACAGTGAGATCTCCAACTGGAATAATACATCTTCAATATCTTTTTCCTTAAGTTCTCTTTCACCTAAACTTTTAGCTGCGCTTGAAAAAGCATCACGTAAATTTTCAAACATTTTGTTTACCTTTACTGATTTTTATTTTGTGATATTTGAATAAGGCGATTCATTTCTTGTTTTCCTTGTTCTAAATTTGCCATCACATGTTGTTTTTGTATAGTAGTATCTCTTAGTGCTACTTCCATTTCTTTAATTCTGGCTTCGATAAAATTAATTGTAGAATTCTTATCTTTTTCTATAGCTACTCCTGCACCTAAATTTAATATGAATTTATCATTTGATGAAATGTTTGCTTTTACAAATGAGCCCATGCCAATTGGAACAAGTGTAGATGATTCTGGTTTTTCACTAATAGTTTTTATTGATTCTATAGCAGAGGAAGCTTCTCCGATAATTCTAATTAGAGATTCTTCTTTTTGTGTTAATTCACCAAAATAATTTTCTAGCATTTGCATTTGATACATCAATTGTTGAGCTTGCTCTTCACTCATTTACAACAAAATCTTTTCAGATGGCTATAAATGCATTCATATAAAAAATTAATTTAAAATTAAATTCAATAATAAAAAATAAAATAAAAAATAGGATAATTATTTTGCTTTAGAAAGTCTGTTATCTACTTCGTCCCAATTGACCACATTCCACCATGCAGAAATATAGTCAGGGCGTTTGTTTTGGTATTTTAGATAGTATGCATGTTCCCAGACATCCAATCCCAACAGTGGTACAAGTTTTTCAGTATGTGGGCTAGTTTGGTTTGGCATCGCTTTGTATTCGACTTTTTTTGATTTTTTATTATATACAAGCCATCCCCAACCACTTCCCTGAATTGCTGTAGTATTTTTTGAGAATTGTTCTTTAAAGTCGGAGAAATTTCCAAACGATTTGTTAATGGCGTCAGCGATTGCACCGCCAGGGGTTCCACCACCATTTGGTTTCATGTTGTTCCAAAATAGCTTATGGTTATCATATCCACCGCCATGGAAGTTTATTGCACCTCTTACACTTTCAGGAACTTTCTTTAAGTTACCTAGAATTTCTAAGAGATCCTTATTTTGTAGATCTGGCTTAAGTTTTTCCAAGGCATCATTTAGTCCGTTGGTATAAGCTTGGTGATGTTTTGAGTGATGGATTTCCATAGTTTTTGCATCAATGTGTGGTTCTAAAGCATCGTATGCATATGGCAATTTTGGTAGTTCATATTTTGTCATAGGCAACCTTCTACATCAAGATAATTTATGGGTTTAGTAAGGAATGTATTTTTTAGACATCAATATTAGTGAAAAATGATAATGAATCCAAATAAAATTATTTTCTTTATAGTAATTCTAATATTTATAATAATCAGTTTTCAGTTTTTTAAAGAGGATAACAATTTTGAAATTTTCTTAGATAAGAGCGTGCCCTACATAGGTACATCACATCCATGGGAATTAGGCTTTGATGGGACAGGAATTAAAATTGCGGTAATAGATACAGGAGTTGATTATAATCATCCTGATCTATTTGGGTTTGGTAAAGACGGGAAGGTCATAGGGGGTTATGATTTTGTAGATAATGACGACTCACCAATTGATACAAATGGTCATGGAACAGAGGTTGCAGGAATTATTGCAGCTGATGGACAATTACATGGTGTTGCACCAAAATCCAAAATTTTAGATTATAGGGTCTCACAGAATGGGGAAGCAGTTTCATCAGATTTGATAATTAAAGCAATAGAAAGGGCAATTTTGGATAAAGCAGATGTTATTAACATTAGTTTAGGAGTGAATTTAACTAACAAAAAAATCGATGATGCTGTAAACAAAGCAGTAGAACAAGGAATCGTAGTAGTAACCGCGGCAGGAAATAATGGACCTGAGTTAGGATCAATTGGAAGTCCTGGAATAAATCCAAATACAATTACTGTTGGCGCTACTTACAACAATATCACTGCAAGTTTAGTCTCAACTTTGGAAGTTGAGGGTAAAAAGTATCAAGTATTACCAATGGTGGGAACTAGCCCATTAGACAAACCTATCACAGCAGAAATTCATTTTGGTCAATATGGTAGAGAAAGGGATCTTGTAGACTTGAAGATAAAAGATTCAATTTTGCTTGTTGAGAGGGGAAGTGATCTAGAAGGCGAGATTGTATATTTCTCTGACAAAGAAAATAATGCTGCAAAGTTTGGAGCAAAAGCTATAATCATTTACAATAAAGAACGGGGATTATTTTTTGGTGAGCTAAACCATGAGTTAGCAGGTCCTAGCTATCAACCAACTATACCTGCTTTATCAATGTCAGGAGATGAAGGTTTGATGTTAAAAAAACTTGTTCAAAATAAAACATTGGGGACTTTAAATGTATTTTATCATCCAGATTTTGTTGCATATTTTAGCTCAAGAGGACCAGTTTCACCATTCTACATTAAACCGGATCTTGTTGCACCAGGTGCTTTTATTAATACTACACTTGCGGGTGGAAAATATAATTTCACTAGTGGAACAAGTTTTGCAGCACCACATGTATCAGGTGCTGCAGCTCTCTTGTTACAAAAAAATAATGATTTGCAACCAATGGAAGTAAAATCCCTTTTGGTAACTACTACTAATTCTGTTTCAGATGCATATGGTAACCCATTTCCAGTTGAAATAACTGGTTCAGGACGTCTTAATTTGACTAAAGCTTTTGATGCAAGTCTGATAATTGAGCCAACTTATTTAATATTTAATGTATCACCTGAAAAGAATGTTAAAAGTCAATTCTTACAAATAAAAAGTATTGATGGAAATAATCAAAATATCAAAGTTAGTTTTCTTGGAAATGACTATGTAAATTTTGATTACAAGTTAGAAAAAGACCGTCTAAACATTACAGCCTCAATAAATAAAGAATTTTTTGGTGAAGTACAAGACAAAGTTTTCATTGAACAGAATGGAGTGGTCTATAACATTCCAATTGTATCTCATCTGACTAATACAACCATAGATGTAGTTGAGCAAAATGGAAAAATGAATTTTAAAATTTCATCTCCTGATGAGTGGTCTTATGCAAAAATTTCAGTTATTGACAAAGATAATTCAGTAATAGATACCACTTCTGCTACACCAACTAAAGATGCAACAATAACTGTCTATAATCCTGGAGTATATTGGATCGAATCAAAGATTAAGATTGATGGAAAAACATTTGATGCTAATGACATAGTTGAAGTAAAATCAACTACTGAAACGAAAGGGTTAGATCTTTTTCATCTGATAAAAATTCCCAATAAACCAATTTTAATCATATTTTCAGTTGTAGTCATTATAGCTTTATTAGGATTGAAAATTAGGAGATAATTTTACTTAAGTTTTGGTCCTGCGTTACGGATTTCCTGAGGAACATTTTTGAATTTGTTAAAGTTTTCAACAAACATTTGGGCAAGTTTCTTTGCTGATAAATCATAAGAGTCTTTGTCAATCCAAGTATTTTTTGGATCTAATATTTCAGAAGGAACATTTGGGCATTCTGTTGGAATGTCTAAATTGAATAGATCGTCATGCCTGTACTTTACAATATCAAGTGCGCCAGTAAGAGCTGCTGTGACCATTGACCTGCTGTATTGTATTTTAATTCTATTTCCAGAGCCATAGGCTCCTCCTGACCATCCAGTATTAATTAGATAGACGATTGTGTTATGTTTTTTTATTTTTTCACCAAGCATTTTTGCATAAACAGAAGCTGGTCGTGGCATAAAAGGAGCAGCAAAGCATTCTGAAAAAACTGCTTTTGGTTCTTTGATTCCTCTTTCTGTTCCTGCAAGTTTACTTGTGTATCCAGACATGAAATGAAACATAGCTCCCTCTTTTGTCAACTTAGATATTGGTGGCAATACACCAAGTGCATCTGCAGTTAGAAAAATTACCACCTTAGGATGTCCACCAATACTTGGGATAATAGAACCTGGAATGTAATCTAGTGGATAAGCGGCTCTAGTATTTTCAGTAAGGCTACTGTCATTAAAATCAGGTTTCAAAGTTTGTTTATCAATTACTACATTTTCCAGAACTGCTCCTGATTTTATGGCATTCCATATTTGGGGTTCGGTTTCCTCACTTAGATTGATACATTTTGCATAGCACCCTCCTTCAAAATTGAAAGATCCTCTATCTGACCAACCATGTTCATCATCACCAATTAGCATCCTATTTGGATCAGCAGAAAGACTTGTCTTGCCTGTGCCTGATAAGCCAAAGAATAATGCAGTATCTCCATCCTTTCCAATATTTGCTGAACAGTGCATTGGAAAGACTCCACGTGAGGGAAGTAGGTAATTCATAACAGAAAACATTGATTTTTTCATCTCACCGGCATAGCTAGTACCACCAATCAGTACTAGTTTTTTAGACAAATTAATTAGAATAAACACATTTGAACTTGTACCATCTACTTCTGGAATTGTTTCAAAGTCATTGATGCACATTAAAGTGAATTGTGGTTCGTGGGATTCTAATTCTGCAGCAGATGGTCTTACAAATAACTGTCTTGCAAAAAGATTTTGCCATGCATGATCATTTATCACTCGTATAGCTAATCTGTTCTCTAGTTCAGCTCCCACAAATCCATCAAAAATAAAAAGATCCTTTCCGTCAACAAAATTTTTCATTTTTTCAAAAATTTTATCAAATTTTCCAGGAGGGAATTGATGATTAACTTTTCCCCAATCTACATTTTCATGTGTTTCGTCATCAAACACTATGTATCTATCGTCTGGAGATCTTCCCGTATATTTTCCTGTCTTGACAGCTAGAGATCCAGTAGTTGTAAGAATTCCCTCATTTTTCTGTACAGCGATTTCAACTAGTTTTGCCATTGGGAGATTTCTATGTACAGTAGATGGTGTAATGCCAAAGGTCTCTAGCTGTATTGTGAATTTACTTGTGATGGTGGATTTTGGGTTTTCAGCCATGTTAGCTCTCTAATATTGCTGTGCAGTAAACAAATACTAAATAAATCATAAGGAATTGCTTTAATTAAATTTCCTTATAATCCCTTTCAAAGTTGATTTGGGGTTTCTGTGCAGGAACCTATTTATTTAAAAATTCATGATTCAATTTGATGCCCATAAATAAGGATAAACTGGAACTACGAGAAAAAAGTGCAAACAATAGACCTGAGTTTGCTAGACCAGAAAGTTGGCGATACAAGAGATTAGAATCTAATTGGAGAAAACCAAAAGGCATTGATAGTCATCAACGAAAACAGAAAAGTCGTCGTGGAAGACCAGGAATTGTAAAAGTAGGTTATGGAGGTCCTAAAATTGCACGAGGTCTTCACCCATCTGGATATACAGATAATTTAGTTTTCAATCTAAACGATATAGAAAAATTTAATCCTAAAACTGATGGTTTGAGAATAGGCCACAGTGTAGGTACAAAAAAGAGAAAAGAAATCATTGTAAAAGCTATAGAAAAAAAATTCAAAGTATTCAACGCGAGAGTGTCTGCAAGTGGTAGTAAATCTTAGAGCAAAAAAAAGATTAGTTTCCCGAATTATGGGAGTAGGTATTCATAGAGTTAAATTTGATTCTGACCATCTTGACGATATTGCTGATGCAATTACAAGAGACAATATCCGAAGTCTAATCACAGCCAATACTATCAAAATTAGACCAATTGTTGGAACATCTAGAGGAAGAGCACAGTTTAAGAAAAGTCAGAAAAGAAAAAGAGGTCCGAAACCAGGTGCAAAGAGAGGAACAAGAGGGGCACGCATGGCAAGGAAAGAGCTTCACATTATCAAAGTTCGTGCATTACGTTATCGATTAAAGGTTGCAAAGGAGAGAAAAGAGATTACAAATAATGAATTTTGGACTCTTTACAAAATGGTAGGAGGAAATACTGTACGAAATAGTGCACACCTCAGAAGTTTAATAGAAGAAATCAAGTCTAAACGTGAATCTTAGAATTTATAGAACTTTTTATCCCACTCTAAAATTTTTCCGTCTTGAATTTTTATTCCTTCTTTTTTTAACATATTTGTTTTAACTTTTACCCCATATGCATAACCACCTACTTTTCCATCGGATTTTACAACGCGATGACATGGAATTATTACTGGAAATGGATTTTTTTTCATGATTTGTCCAATTGCTCTTTGACCATTTTTTAAGCCTACTGCTTTTGCTAATTCTGAATATGTTGTAACGTTACCCTCAGGAACTTTGGTGAGTTTTTTGTATACTAGTTCAGAAAGATTCACAGTCGGATTACCTCAAGATTAGTATTATTTAGCATATCTAAGACTTTTTGTTTATTTTGTCCTAGTCCGTCCCAATCTAATAGGGCAGTTTTTGCCATGTTGTTTCTATCTAATATATGAGAAAAAAGTTCCTCGTCTAGAAAATCTAAAGCATATTTTGGAATAACAGTGCCTAAAGCAAATTTACCGTGTATGAGTTCCTTTGTAAATTTGTCTGGATAATGGGTTCCACCAAAACAAATAGCAACAGGATTTGATTTTTGTTCACTATTCATTATCTCAACTACAATTTTTGCAACAGAATTACAAAGAGCAGAGTTAGTCCATTGTTTTTCTGTAGTTCCAATTTCTATGAATATGGATGGTTTGTTCAAATTAGTAGGACCATGATGAGTCGCTTCAATAGTAATTTGAAACTCTAAAAAATCATTTCTATTTTGCCATAGTTTTTGTAGATAAGATTTTTGGATATGTGGATGTGGAATGGCAACTTGCCTATTATTTCCTCCAAACTTTGCTTCAGAAAAATTACCGGTACTGTGACAAGTAAGAGCTAAAACACCAGATTCAGCAGCATGTTTTGACAAAAAAACAAATCCATCATATGAAAATTTTTCTTCAAGCCAATCAGCAGAAATTGCCGGGGTTGGGATTATTAGAAGATCAAAATATTTACCTCGATAAATTTCTCCATCATTTTTCATTTCTTGTGATATGAATTTAGCCATATTATGACCTGCGGGGTCATCTCGGTACGCAACTAGCAATTGCATTAGATAAAAGATATAAGTACACTTTATTAATCACAGGCATTGGACCCGAAAAAAACCGTACGTAATATGATAAATACAATTAAACTCACTCATAAATCCGATAAAGATGACTATATGCAGCATCTAAGATTGGTTATTATCGGAATGCTTTCAATTGGTACTATTGGATTTATTACTCAATTCGTATTTTCTGTTGCAACATATGGACGTCATCATTGATAGAATTGGCAGAAGAAACACACGAGATAGTAGAGGCAGATGAAGGACAACCTAGTGTAAAACAACCTACAACAAGTTCAGAAACAGATACCAAATCTCATCTTTTTGCAATTAGAACAACAGGTGGTCAGGAAAAAGTTGTACTGAATCTCTTACAAAATAGAGTAAATACAAAAAAAATCAATATTCAATCAGTATTGTTAATTGATAATTTGAAAGGATATGTAGTTCTAGAAGCTATTGATGCAAATGAGGCCTTTAATGCTATACAAGGAGTGAGACATATTCGAGGACAATTAAGAGGTGAGCTAGAATTCAAAGATATTGAGGGATATTTGGTCAAAAAATCTACGGTTTCAGAACTTGCTGTTGATAAGATAGTAGAGATTATTGGTGGTCCGTTCAAAGGAATGAAGGCTACTGTTACAAGAGTAGATCATGATAAAGAGGAAGCTACAGTTATTTTGCTAGATGCACCATATCAGCTACCAGTTACTGTAGATGCAAACTACTTGAAACTTAGTGCTTAGTAGAGCAAGGATTAAATTTTCATCATAAAGTGTATGAATAATGGGAGAACTACAGAAAATTTCAGCATTAGTAACTGGAGGACAAGCATCTGCAGGTCCACCACTAGGTCCATCTCTAGGTCCCATGGGAGTTAACATAATGGAAGTAATCAACACAATAAATGAAAAAACAAAAGATTTTGAGGGAATGAAGGTTCCTGTAACAGTTTCTGTTGATCCTGATACCAAAAAATGGGATATTGAAATAGGGATTCCTTCTGCAGCTGCCCTAATTCTTAAAGAAGCTGGAATTCAGAAGGGTTCTGGTACTTCAGGAGCTACCTGGGTTGGAGATATTGGGGTTGATGGAATTGTTAAGGTGGCCAAGACAAAATTTGAAAAATCCTATGCTAACTCTCTGAAATCCGCAGCAAAAGAGATAGTTGGAACATGTTTATGTTTAGGCATCAAAGTAGAAGGAAAATCACCCAAGGAGTTTACTGCAGAAATTAATGCCGGTAAATGGGATGAGAAATTTAAGTAAATTATTTCTATGTAAGATAAACAGGGTCTTTGTCGGTTTTTTGTAATTCAACAAATGTTTCAGTGTTTTGAATTCCATCAATTTTGCCAATTTTTTCAATAACAATAGTGTGTAATGATTCTAGGTTTTTGGCATAAACTCTTACTATAATATCAAATCTTCCAGTAACTTCAGAAATTGAAGCTATTTCTGCTGTTTCCATCAAAGCTTTGTGAATTTGTTCTTTTAATTTAGGATCACGATTAATTCCAACAGAGGCCTTTACATCTATGCCTAAAAGAGAATCATCAATAACTATAGTAAATTTTTTTATGAGTTTCTTTTTAACCAATCTTTTGATTCTGCTATAGAGAACTGATGCATTAATGCCTAGTTTTTTTGAGAGATTTGGAACAGAGATACTAGCATCATTAGTCAATTCAAAAAGTATTTTCATATCCAAGTCATCATAGCGATGCAATGCTTAGAAAATTTTTTCAATGAGGTAATAAATGTAAGTTTTGTATATATTGTTCCTGTAATTTTCAGTTTATAATTAGAAAAGAAGAAATTTTTCTAAAACGTTTGATTTTTGCCTAGAATATCCCTAAACGATTTTAAGTAGGTTTTCCAGAAAATGTGGCGTATGATTACAGAAGCTCAACTAAAAGAAATGATAAAGGAGGCAAAATCTGCAGATAAGGACCGTAAATTTAAACAGTCCTTAGAATTGATTATGGTTTTCAAAGATATTGATGTTAAAAAAGGATTTTCTCTTAACGAAACAGTTCAGCTGCCAAAAACAAATTCCCCAGCTGCAGTATGTGTGATGGCCTCTGGAGATATGGGATTAAAGGCAAAAAGTGCAAAGGCAGACAGAGTAATAGACAATGATGAATTAAATCGATTAGCCGCCAACAAAAGAGAATCCAGAAAAATGATTAATAGTTTTGATTTCTTTTTAGCAGACACTAAGCTTATGCCAGTAGTTGGTAAGGTATTAGGTCAAATCCTAGGTCCAAGAGGAAAAATGCCCATACCAGTTCCTTTCAATGCCCCCATAGAGTCATTTCTTGAAAGATTTAGATCTTCAGTTAGAGTTAAAGTTAAAAATTCATTATCAATGTCTTGTAAAATTGGGGATGAAACAATGGAAGATTCTGATTTGGCATTAAATGCAAATGCTGTAGTAAATGCAGTTGAAAAAAAATTACCCAATGGTGATAAAAATATCAGAAGAATTATGGTAAAGACTACAATGGGTAAGATAACCAAACAACCTCAGCTGGTGAAGAAGTAGAATGCACGAAAATAGAACTAAATATCCTAAAAGAAAAACACAGTTGTATCAACAGCTTCAAGAAATGCCAAAGAAATATGATGTAGTAGCACTTGTTCGAATGGAAAAAGTCAGATCTTCTCAGTTGTTACCTCTTAGAAAGAAATTCAAAGGCGAAGTTGAAATTATGAGCATTAAAGACAAGGTTGCAAAAAAAGCACTTGAAACTCTAGATATTCCAGGAATTAAAAATATTATTGAGGATCTTACCGGCCAATGCCTTTTCATGTTTACAAATATGTCGCCTTTCAAGCTGAATGTATTACTTAGTAAAAATAAGATATTGCTACTTGCACGAGCAGGAGATATTGCAAGTAAGGATATTGTTATTCCAGCAAAAAACACCGGAGTTGCACCTGGTCCTATTCTTACTGATTTTAAGGAAGCTGGAGTTCCGACAAAAATTGATCAAGGAACAATTTGGATTACTAAAGATACTACTCCAGTCGTAAAAGGAGGAATTATTTCTCCAAAGTTAGCTACACTGCTAGGTAAACTTGACATAAAGGCAGTTGAAGCGGGAATCTCTCTAGGGGCAGCTCTTGAAAAGGGGATTCATTATTCAAAAGAAGATCTTGTAATCGATGTTGAGAAATTTAGAAATGAACTAATCAAAGCTCATCAAGAAGCAATGGCATTATCTATTGAGGCAGTATATGTAACAAAAGACAATGTAAAACAAATTCTAGCAAAGGCTGCACATGCTTCTCGCTCTGTATCTGTAGAGATGGGATACCTTACTGAAGAAACTAAAGAACAGATTTTACAAAAGGCTCATTCCCAAGCCACAAGTTTGTCTGGAAAGGCTAAAGACTACAAACCAGAATAAATTGAAATAATTAGAGATTTCCTTTAACTTTTGGAAGATTCCAATTATACTTCATTGCAACTAGACGCAGACCTGTTGTAAGGATTATTCCAATTATTGTTGCTAGATATAATTCGCCCCCAATTACAAGCATGAGATAGAATACTACAACGCCCCCAAAACTGGCCGAGGCATAAAGTTCCTTTACAAAGACTATGGGAATTTCATTAACAAAAACATCGCGAAGAATTCCACCACCAACAGCAGTAAGCATTCCGGCTAAAACCATTGCTAGGAAGTTTAATCCAAAAATGTTAAAAGCAAAAGTAGCACCAATTATTGTAAATACACCAAGACCAATGGCATCAAATTTTAAAAAAACATTCCAATGTTTTTTGAGTCTAGAATAAAGAAAAAATAAGATTATTCCGGTAACTACTGTGATTATCAAATAAGTGGGGTCCAAGAGGGAATTAGGAGGAAATTTTCCCAGCACTATATCACGAATCGTTCCTCCTGCCACGCCAGTAATAGTTGCTAAAATTATAATTCCTACAATGTCTGATTTGTGCTCTATAGCTTTGAATGCTCCAGTCACTGCAAATGCCATTGTTCCAAAAAGATCTAGAATGTAGATGAATGCATCAGCAGGGACAGAAAGATCTACCAAACTATATTTTGATTAAATCAAGTTGTAATTAATGTTAGGGGTTATATCGTAAAAATTTAAAATTAAAAAAATCTAACCGAATAAAGCGGAAAGTCCTTCCATTGCTTGTTCTTCAGATTTTCCAGCTGCTGCTTCTGCTTCTTTCTTATCTGCTTTCTTTGCATCTCCACCAGGTGCTGCTGCAGGTGCAGATGCTATCGCTACTGGAGCTGCCTTTATTGCTTCTTCAATATTTACGTCAGCTAGTGATGCTACAAGTGCTTTAACTTGGGCTTGGTTAACTTCTGCCCCAGAGGCTTTTACCAAGTTAGAAATATTATCTTCATTGATATCTTTTTTTAGTTTATGTAACATCAATGCAGCGTAAACGTATTCCATTGTTCGAATTTCCTTATGGCATAATATAAAACTATGGAGGAGTTTTGGTAAGAAATTTTTGTTTATTTTTAATTGAGTAACTTGAGGCTGCGGCATATTGAATACAAGTTTCTTTTTAGATTTTTATCGTATAGAGTATCCATTCTTTGTTTGAGAACCCTTTTAGCTTGTTCTTTTTCAGAGCCTGAAGGAAGTGAAAGAACATTATTTAGTAACTCAGGAAGTGATTCACGAACCCAGCCGTCTAGAATGTCATATACCTTTGGAGGAATTTGGACTAGTCTGTCTGAATTCAAATCTAAAATATCTGTAAAATTTTCATGTTCGATTCTATAGATTAGACTATGAATACAGTTCTCAGGTGTAGGGTTTTGAAGAATTTCTGTCGAACGAGTACCAGCTTTTCCTTGTTCAACTTTATTTTTTAGGCCAACTGGATTAATTATTAATCCATTTATTCCAATTTTGGATTCATTTACTCCTGTAACTGTACCAAAAATAAAGTTTCTATAATCACCATCTTGTTTTGATGAAAAAATGTGGTCTCCTTCCTTTAACCCCCTTTTCTTTCCAAACACAAAATGAATTTGGCAGAAGTGTATTTAATTTATCGTAATCGAATATACCTAGAAATGTTATCGAAAACCTACACAAGTCTTCAGCGACCGAATTTATCGATAATTAGTAAAAAGACACTCCTTACTCCAAGCTTATCTACTTTACTGATAAACTATAGTTTCTTCGTTTCAAAAGAGCAATTTACTGGATGATCTAATCTCAAAGTTTTTTAATAGAGTTGGTTACATGTCAAAACTGATGAAAGGAATGGCTAGATGGAATAAAGTAGAACAAAGTAGCATCATTGTAGTTCTTTTGTTAACTTTGTCTTTTTCTAATCTGGCCTTTGCACTAGATAATACTACAGAAAATAATCCTCCACTTGACACTGACGGTGACGGGATTGCTGACAGCGTTGACCAATGTATCAACGAAGCAGAAACCATGAATGGATTTGAAGACGCTGATGGATGTCCAGATACTCCACCTGCACCAGACGCAGATAAAGACGGGATTGCTGACAGTGTTGATCAATGTATCAATCAAGCAGAAACCATGAATGGGTTTGAAGACTCTGATGGATGTCCTGATGTTGTGCCAGTACAAGATACAGATAGTGATGGGATACCTAATGATGTTGACAAATGTCCTACTCAAGCAGAGAATGTAAACAGTTTTGAAGATCTTGATGGTTGCCCTGATGTTATACCACTCAAAGACACAGATGAGGATGGAATAGCAGATGCAATAGATAAATGTCCAACACAAGTAGAAACTGTAAACGGTTTTGAAGATCTTGATGGATGTCCTGATGTAGCTCCTATTGGGGATTTAGATAAAGATGGCATTGCTGACTCTATAGACAAGTGTCCCACTCAACCAGAGACAGTCAATGGGGTTGAGGACACGGATGGGTGTCCTGATATGATAACGGTAAAAGACTCTGATGGGGATGGAATAATAAATTCTGAAGACCAGTGCCCCAGAGAGGGTGAAACATTCAACAGTTATCAAGATGAAGATGGTTGTCCAGACGTATTACCTGTTACTGATAAAGATGGTGACAACATAATTGATACAATAGACAAGTGTCCCACTCAACCAGAAACTATGAATGGATTTGAAGACTCTGATGGATGTCCAGATACTCCACCAGTTAATGTGGTGGAACAACAAAAGCCAGTAGATAACTCTGGTTTATTCCAATGGGCAGCTGTAATTGCTGCAGGAATTACTGCAATAGGTGGCATTGCTGCTGCAAAATTCAAAAAAGGTTAGAATAGTTTTAAAATAATCTAGATAGATTTTTCAATAATTCATTTAAAATGTTTCAAGCCACAAACTACATAATTCTTAGTGTTAACTCTTTTCATTAATATATTGAATTAGTGAGAAATTAGAATAGAACTATTAAGACTTAAAATTTTTGAAATCTGAGTACTTTGTATCGTCCAGTCATGATAACTATTCCTGCAATAGACATTACAAGAATCACCATAACAATTGGTCCAAATTCTGGAACAATTGTTGTACCGACTGGATATACTTGAAATTGGAGTTGAACAGGTTGTGCTAAATCCCTATGAGTTGCTTTAACGGTATAAGTCCCTGTTGAGAATTGTGGGAGTGTTGGCTGTATATGATATTTGAAATTACCATCACCATCAAATGGAACGCTTGGGGAATAGATTATTTTTCCAGATGGATCAGTAACTGTTAATTGAACTGGTATGTGTGGAGTCAATCCACTAGCTTTACCAATAACTAGGATGGTTCCTCTTTGATCTATTGTTGTGCTGTATGATTTAAGTTCAATTGACGATGCGCCAAATGCATTCATTGAGAATAGAGGAAGTATCAAAAGTATTGCCATTGCAATGTAAGTATTGGTATTCAACAAACTAATCTAAAAAGACCTGATTAATAATGTTACCTGAATTTCGATCTACACAATAGTTGGAATAATGAAAAGTGGTTTAACGAAAGGGGAATTTATGTCACTTTGAAAATTCTTACACATGCTATGTTTTTTGTTCAAATATTTTGATAGCAAGATTAAGAATTTTTCAGACTTGCTATAATTTATCGCTAAAACGAGATCTAAATGCATCTACTCTACTTTGAGTTTTATAGTTTTCAGGATGTGACTCTTTTTTAGAACGTTCTTCAAGCATATTTTTATGTTCTTCTCTTGCATGATGAAGTCTATCTTTTTCGTGAATGAATTCTTTCCCACAGTATTGACACTTTACAATAGTCTTATGATGTTCGTGTCTAACATGTAATACTAAATCTTCATGATTTGCGAATTTTGCATTACATTGAATGCAGTCATTTTTTTTATTATGAAAAAATTTCATACTCCATTTGCTGTATTTCCCTATTTAAACGAGTTATAGTTTATTTCCAGATTTATCAAAGTTCCTAGTTCAAAGAGTTCTTTGGAATAATGATTTGGCTAAATTGGGCTTTTTTCATTTACAAAATTCTTAATATCGGCAGATAGGTGACATTCCAAGATGGACAAAAGCCAAATACTTTCAAAATTTTCTACAGATCCTGTAAAATATTACAAAGTAAAATTATTTGAGGAACAAGGATTTCAAAGAAAATCTTGTACTACATGTGGAAGATTTTTTTGGACAATGGATGATAAAAGAATCAATTGCCCTGAAGATTCAGATGACACTTATTCATTTATTGGAAATCCCCCAACTAAGAAAAGATTTGATTATTCTCAGGCATGGAAGGAGGTTGAATCATTTTTTGTTAAGAATGGGCATACCTCTGTTAGCCGGTATCCAGTAGTATGTAGGTGGCGAGATGATCTATATTTTACCATCGCATCTGTAGTTGATTTCCAGCGAGTAATGGGCTCTAAAGTAGTCTTTGAGTTTCCCGCAAATCCACTTGTGGTTCCACAAATGTGTCTGAGATTCAAGGATTTAGAAAATGTTGGAGTCACTGGTAGACATTTTTCGAGTTTTTGTATGATTGGACAACTAAGCATTCCAAACTCCCAAGGTTATTGGAAGGATGAGTGTATTGATCTTGATTTTAGATTACTTACTAATCAATTTGGAATAAACAAAAATGAAATAGTTTTTGTTGAAGATGTATGGGAAGGTGGAGGCTCATTTGGATCCTCTCTTGAATATTATGTCAGAGGATTAGAGCTTGGAAATGCAGTCTTTACAGAATTTCAGGGAGAATTAGGAAATCATACTACATTGGACCAAAAAGTAATCGATATGGGTGCAGGACTAGAAAGATTTGCATGGATTACCATGGGAACACCAACTGCATACGATTGTTGTTTTGGCCCAATAATTAAAAACTTGGTAAAAAAAGTTGGAATTGATATTGATAATGATTTGCTTTCAAAATATTTTATCGAAATTGCAAGAAATCAAGAAAAGTTTTCTAATCTATTACAAGTAAAAGATCACGCAATTAAAAATGTAGGACTGAGTTCCCAACAGGTGACAAAAATTATCAATCCTCTTGAAGGAATTTACTTGATTGCAGACCATCTTAGAACTTTGATTTTTGCAATTTCTGATGGAGCTCTTCCAAGTAATGTTGGCGGAGGTTACAATCTACGAATAGTTTTAAGAAGAATTATTGGAACGATGCAACGACTAGGACTAAAACTTGATCTAAACGAAATGATTGATTGGCACATTGATTATCTTAAGAAAACCTATCCAGAACTAAAAGAAAAACGAGAGGATGTAAAGACTATCATCGAAGTTGAAGCAAAAAGATATGAAGAATCAAAAATTAGAATGCAAAAAATTGCAGACAATCTAAAATCTAAAGCCGAAACTCCAAACGTTGATGATCTAATCAGAATGTACGAATCAGATGGAATAACTCCAGATTACTTGAAGGAATTAGAGGTAATTCCTGAAATTCCCTCTACGTTTTACTCTCGATTATCGGATTTACACCAATCGGTTACAAAAAAGGAAAAAGAAAAACTGCCATTAGAGAATATTCCTGAAACGGATTTGCTATTTTACAAAGAAGACCCTCATCAATTTGATGCAAAGGTTCTCAAGGTATTTGACAAGTTTGTAGTGCTGGATAAAACCTCATTTTATGCAAGAGGTGGAGGACAGGAACCAGACCATGGAAAAATTGCAGGCTTTGATGTAGTAGATGTAGAAAAACATGGAAACATCGTAGTTCATGAGCTAAAAGGGGGAGTCCCAAAAGAAGGAGAGACTGTATCATGTATGGTAGATTCCCAAAGAAGAGAGGGAATAACAAAAAATCATACTAGCACTCATATTCTAAATTCGTCTTCACGAAATGTTTTAGGTTCATGGGTCTGGCAAAATTCTGCGTTTAAGGAGGCAGATCATGCAAGACTAGACATCACACACCATTCAGCACTTACAGATGAAGAGGTTGCAAGGATTGAAAAAAAAGCAAACTCGATAGTTCAAAAAAACTTCCCAGTAAAAATTGAAAATTTTGATAGAGGAACAGCTGAGCAAAAGTATGGGTTTAGAATATACCAGGGCGGAATTGTTCCAGTAAAATCTGTTCGAATTGTATCAATTAAGGACTTTGATGTTGAAGCTTGTGGTGGAACACATGTTAAAAAAACACGTGAGATTGAATTAATCAAGATAACAAGAACAAAAAGAATTCAAGACGGAGTGGTAAGAATAGAGTTTGTTTCAGGAAAAACTGCTCAAGATTATGTTAAACAACATGCAAATGAACAAGAAAAAATAAAAGAAGCGCAAGCTGCAAAAGAAGAAAAAGACAAGCTAAGAGAACAACGAAAAGAACAAGCAAGAGAAAAGATTCCTGTCTTGCTTGAGCAAATTATGCAAAGTAAAATTGGCGCATCCAAAGTGGATGAAATTGAGATATATACTACAGAGGCTGGACGATTTTGTTATTCCACTAGTGACCAATATGATGAGTTTTTTCATATTAATTTTGGAGAAAAACTAATCAAAAAGGATCCAAAGGTGTCATATTGCGGTATTTTTGATGCAGGTTCAACTGTTCGAGCCATAATTTACGCAGGTGAACAGTCTAAGAACAAAAATGCAGGCACAATTGCTAAGGAAATTTCTATAATTTTGGGAGGCTCTGGTGGAGGAAATGCAAGATTTGCTCAAGGTGGAGGAAAGGACAAGTCTAAAAAAGACGAGGCTATCAAGAAAGCAAAATCAATGGTTTTGGATTAGTGTAATATATGAAAATTGATTGGTCTGGAATTGAAACAAAATGGAGAAAAAAATGGAGTCAAGGAAAAGACTTTGAGACAGATCCAAACGAAAAGGAAAAAAAATTCATTACAGTAGCCTATCCATATCCAAACTCACCTCAACATATTGGGCATGGCAGAACCTACACACTAGCTGATGTGCATGCAAGATACTATAGAATGAAGGGATACAATGTGCTTTTTCCAATGGGATTTCACTATACCGGTACTCCAATACTTGGTATGGCAAAGCGAGTTGAGGCTCGGGATACAGAAATTATTGATGGACTCAAAAACATTTACCATGTTGCAGACTCTGACATTGCAACCTTTGTAGAGCCAATAAAAATTGCAGATTACTTTCATCAAGAGATAAAAACTGGTATGATAGAGATGGGGTATTCAATAGATTGGCGACGCGAGTTTACAACAATAGATCCAGTTTATCAAAAGTTCATTGAATGGCAAGTTAACACACTACGCGAGAAAAATTTGATAATACAAGGGAGCCATCCAGTTGGGTGGTGTCCTAAAGACCAGAATCCTGTCTCACAACATGATACGTTAGGAGATGTAGAGCCAGACTTTACAGAATATATCCTGATAAAATTCAAGTTTGGTGATTATATAATACCAACAGCAACACTTCGACCAGAAACATTATTTGGTGTAACAAATCTTTGGGTAAATCCTGGAATTATTTATAAAAAAATTACAGTTGATGGGATAAAGTGGATTGTATCTAGTGAATGTGCACGCAAGCTTGAATTTTTAGATAAAAAAATTGTATATGATGGTGAAATTTCAGGAAGTGAACTGGTAGGAAAAGAGGTAATTGTTCCACATAGAAATGAATCAATTCCAATGCTAGAAGCTAGCTTTGTAGAATCTGCAACTGGAACTGGACTAGTAATGTCAGTTCCAGCACATGCTCCATTTGATTACCAGGCTTTGGAGGATTTGAAGAAAAAAGGGAACAATTTAGCCTCAAAAATCAAGCCAATTTCAATAATTTCTACAGAAGGATTTGGAGAGTTTTCAGCAAAAGATGCTGTAGAAAAACTTGGAATAAAAAATCAAGCTGATCCAAAACTTGAAGAGGCTACACAAGATGTGTATGGCAAGGAGTTTTACGGTGGCGTTTTAAAGCAAAATACCGAGCAGTTTGCAGGAAAAAAGGTTTCTGAAGTTAAAGATTTGATAAAAGATTGGTTAGCTGCAAAAAAACATTCAGATGTGTTACTAGAGCTTACAAACTCTCCTGTAAGATGTCGTTGTGGTGCGGAATGTGTTGTTAAGATTTTGACTAATCAATGGTTTCTAAACTATGGTGATATAGATTGGAAAGAAAAGGCATCAAAGTGCCTTCACTCTATGAGTATATTGCCACAGGAGATTCAGGGAGAGTTTGATTATGTAATTGGTTGGTTGCGAGAGCGAGCTTGCGCCCGCCAGCACGGGTTGGGAACAAAGCTTCCTTGGGATAAGGATTGGATTGTTGAAAGCTTGTCAGATTCTGTAATTTACATGGCATACTATATCCTTGCAAAGTTTGTAAATGCAGGTACTATAACAGCTGACCAGCTATCAAAGGAATTTTTTGATTATATTCTTTTGGGAAAAGGTAGCTCAGACGGATTGGGTGTTTCAAAAAATATCGTAGAAGAAATTAGAAAAGAGTTTTCTTACTTTTATCCAGTAGATTCTCGTCATTCGGGGCGAGATTTGGTCCCAAATCACCTTACATTTTTTGTTTTAAATCACGTTGCAATATTTCCTGAGGAAAACTGGCCTAAACAAATTGTTGTAAATGGTTCTGTCTTGATGGATGGCAAAAAAATGTCAAAAAGCATGGGAAATATAATTCCATTACGACAAGCCATACGAGATTATGGTGCAGATCCAATTCGTCTTGCAATAATAATATCAGCAGAGCTATTACAAGATGCAGATTTTAATTTAGAATCAGTATCTGGAATTAAAAACAAGCTTGAAGCTTTGCTAGCTGAATGTTCTGAGCTAAAACCTGGAAAATCTGGAAAACTACAAGCTGAAGACAAGTGGATTTTATCTAAATTACAATCTTTGATAGCTGATATTGCCTCTTCTATTGAAAAAATGAGGCTGCGAGAAGCATTACACAGCAATTTGTTTTCATTTGAAGGGGATTTACAGTGGTATCTCAAGCGGGCAAAGGCAAAGGGTCGAGCTGACTATACAGGGATTTTGCATGAGATTAATGCAAAAAGAGTGGCAATGCTATCTCCATTTGCACCACACATAGCTGAAGAGATGTGGGAAAAGCTTGGAAACTCTGGAATGGTATCTCAGGGTAGCTGGCCTGCAGTTTCTACTGGCTCCATTGATGCTAATGCCATACTGTCTGAAGATTTTCTCAAGTCTATCGTAGATGATATTTCAAATATTATCAGAGTAACAAAGATGACACCCAAAAAAATTACAATTTACATAGCTGATGCTTTCAAGTCTAAAGCGTATCATGCCATATTAGAAAAGGTAATGGACGGCCAAACTAACATGGGAGCTATGATGAAAGATTTGATTGCAAATAAAGAAACTGCTGATATTAAAAAGAATCCAGACTTTGTACAAAAGTCAATTAAGGATATTTTATCTGAACCAGTTGAGATTAGAAAAAGCAAGCTAGAGATGGGAGTGTTTGATGAGAAAGCTTTGATTGGGTCTGAGTTAATTAGTCTAGCTAAAGCTGATTTTGGAGTTGATTTACAAGTATTTTCAGAATCTGATTCAGGGATTTATGATCCAAAAGGAAAGGCTAGGCATGCAAGGCCTTTCAAGCCAGCAATTTTGATTGAATAAAAGTAGTGAAAGTTCAAATCCGTTAGGACTTGTACCTTTTTTGGATTTACCGAAACCAGTGCCCAGATGTTAGATTATCAAAAATTGTTATTTTCATTTTGTAAGAGGTTGCTTCAGGTTGGGTAACCCAGTAAACGTAAACCCTAATTTTCAATAATAAATTACAATTTTCATTATAATTTTCGTTTATAGTCAAATGCATATTCCTTATCTATACCCCCGCACAATATGCTCCTAATCAAATTTCACGATACCTTATTGATACCTTAGAAAATATATGAAAAAATTGTAGAAGATGTTATGGATTTAATTTAAAAAATTGGATTTTTTTCAGAAATTACCTACACGTGTTTTTATACCAACTATTGAGTTTTAAGATAATGGCTTCAATTGTTCAAAAACCATCAGATTTAGATTTCCCAGAGTCGTTTCAAGACATTCCTATAACAAAAAAATCTTCCAAAAAATCACCTCAAACTAAAATTTCTGTATGCGATGTTATGAAAAACAATACTTCAAGCATAATTAAAAAAATGGAATTTCAAGTTCCAGTATACTTACAACAGTACACTGATCTTTTTACTGCATATCTTCATTCATTTGATCAAATCTTTGGTACATGTTATATTGCAGAAAAAGAGTTTTTTGACAAATTAGAAATTGATCAAAATACCCTCAAATCATTTGATAATATTTCTAATACTTTTAAAGATATTATTTCTTCACAAATTGATACATCTACTCAGTTTCTAGATACTTATGTTAAGATAAGAATTTCAACAATAGAGTCTTTTGATAAATATGCTCAAGTTATGATGAGGATTTACGCAAACATGTTGTCACAGTTTAATTCCACTTTAGAAAATAAATAGTAAAGGATTAGTTTTTAAAAATTATTCTAGTATTTTTGTTACTTTAGTTTTAAAATCTGATTCATACCATGTTGTTTTTGCCTCAGTGTTAATTGATGGATTTGCATTAATTGCAATATGTGAAAAAACTTGTTTTTTATCAATAGAACCATGAATATGTAATTTTTTTGCAGGAATGTATACAATATCGCCTTGCAAAAGATTGATTTTATCTGTTTTTTTGATGGAAAATTTTGATTTGCCATTTCCTGATTTTGAATACATTTGGAGACTACCTTTTCCTTTGGTAGCAATTAGGATTTGACCTCCAGTGTGTGCGTGTAATTTAGTTCGAGCTCCGTTTTTGAATGTAACATGATAAATTTTTTGCTCTTGAGATTCAACTATACTTGATAGTTCTTGCAAAAGCACCTTATCTGTAAAGTAATCTGGATTAACCTTCATTTCTTTTGTTTTTGCATGTATGCTGATTTTTTTCAAGATGCAGCTTTCCATGTTTTAAATTCTAGATAAACCTAATCTTTCTTTAGTTTCTTTTTTTGTCGTTTTTTCTGATAGTATGCAGAGTCAAATCCCTTGTCTTGACCTTTCATGAATACCTTTAGAAAAACTATGAATTAAGAATTTTTCAAATTTTTTAGAAACTGCCTAGTTTTGTATAGTTATACCACTAGACCAACTTAGAAAAATCCTATTTATTACACCTAAAACCAAGAAAAGCTAAATTGAATATTGCAATAATGGGCATGGGAGTGGCTGGCAGCTATCTTATGGCCAGACTAAAAAATTCGGAACATAAAGTTGTAGGATATGAACGGGCAAAAAAAGAAAAACACGACTCTATTTGCGCCTGGGGTACAATCAAAAGTACAATGACTGAGCTATGCAATAAGGTAGGAGTAGATTTTTCAAAATACGTCATACATGATGGAAAAAAAATGCATGTTATTATGAATAGCAAAACTGAGTTTGATATTGGCCTTCATGGATTATGCACATATAATAAAATTGGATTAATTCAAGATTTCATAAAAGATTGTAATGTTAGATATGGAGAGGCACCAAATCTAGAACAGCTAGAAGCAGAATACGATCTAATTGTAGATTGTACAGGATTTCACAGAATGTATCTGCCAAAGCTAGAAAAAGATTTTTTCCTACCAACATATGAATACAAAATAGAATACCAAGACAAGGTTCCCTTTGATGATTTTCTAATAAAGCCATTTCCAGGAATGAGTGGCTACTTTTGGTATTTTCCACTAGGAGAAAAGCTAGCCCACATTGGTGCAGGTGATTACAATAAACAGCATGTAGAAGAAACAGACAAGTTCTTCAAAAAGTATGGTGGAAAAATAACAAAAACTGTAGGAAGGCCTATCAGACTGGCAACACCGGATCTTTGCAAGCCATTCTATCACGGCAAGGTAGTAGGAGTTGGCGAATCTATTGGAACTGTATATCCACTATTAGGTGAGGGAATCATCCCAAGTATGATTTGTGCAGATATATTTCTTGAACATATGAATGATCCAAAAAAATATGAAAAAGCAGTAGATGATTACTATAAGATTTACGGCAAGGTATTCAAGTTTGTTAGAAAAAAGATCCACAAAAACTTTTCAATCATAAAGTCCCTTGTTGATGTACTAGCTATTTTCCGTTACATGAAAAAGAACGAAAAAAGGTTTGGAATGGAAATTCACATGCGTGATCTAATGAAAGTCGCAAAAGCATAATTTTTTGCAAAAATGGGATATTACGATACAAAAAAAGGAATAGAAGAATACATCCTACGTTCACAAGACTGGGAAGGCCCAAAGCTAGTCAAAATTTTAAAAAAATACATCCCAAAACATGCAACCTTACTTGAGCTTGGAATAGGCCCGGGACGAGATTTTGAGCTTTTACAAAAAATCTATCAAGCGACTGGCTCTGATAAATCAGAAAGGTTTCTAGAGCGATACAAAAAGACGCACAAAGGTTCCAGGCTTGTAAAGCTTGATGCAATTAGCATCAAAACCAACAAAAAATTTGACTGTATCTACTCAAATCGAGTTTTACATCATCTAACAAAACCTGAGCTAAAAAGATCTTTAGCAAGACAAAATGAGGTGTTAAATCAAGATGGAATTGCGTTTCATACCTTCTGGAAGGGAAAAATTACTGAAAAAAAGAGGGGACTACTCTTTGTTTACTATCAAAAGGAACAACTAGAAAAAATTCTAAAACAGCACTTTGATGTTTTAGAGTTAGAAACATTTTCTGGGGATGAAAAAGATGATTCAATCTATGTTGTTCTAAAGAAGAATTAGCCAAAGTTAACTGAACCAAAACCTTCGTGTATAGTTCTAGCAGATTTCATATTATAATCATAAATAATTTTAGAATAGTCATCTAAAACCTCCTTCATCTGATCTATAGAATCTGCAAGATAAAATCCAGGACAATCTCCTGTAAATTGAAATGTTGCATGAACACGAGCAGAGCCTTTTTCGTTTTGTAGCCAGGTAGAAAATGGATAAAGATAACAAACGCCAGGTCTGTCTGGATGCATACTGCACCCTCCTTTATCATCTAGGAATCTACATGAGATATGTGTTCCATCATCAGATTCTGTTTCATTTTCTTTTCGTTTCAGATTAATTGTAGTCATAAAAGTTGTATCTCCTGCTGGTCCTTTTTCATTCCAAGAAGCAACTAGAGTTTCTTTTTTTATAAAATCAGAGATTTTTTCATACTTTAATCCCTTACCTATGGTAATCAAATCATCAGAAGTCAAAGGAAGTCTGCCTTGTCTATCACAGCAATTATGGCAATCAGGCCAATAACATTTCCACAAGACAAATTTTTTTTCATTTATTAAAAATGGAATATGAAATATCACATCTTTGACTTTTACAGTATGATCTGCTATATCAGAACATTTTCCTAAAACAAAATTATGAAGTACAGGATCTATCTCCCAATCTTTTTCCAAAAGGGTTAGAGATTCTTCAATTTCTTTTTGAGACAACTATTCAATTATAACCATATCTAAAGTTATTATTAATGTTGAGAGATAAGGGCAAATACGCATCTGCTACTGAAAACAGGAGATTCGTGTGGCATGAAATTGTATGGCCATTAATATTAGAAGTCAATGATGTTTCATTTACATTAAAACAATACCAAAAAAAACGAGATGAAGTTTGTAAAAACAAGGATGTTGAGATTTCTACAACATCTAGGGGTTTGGTATCACTTTTGCAAAAAGGAATTATTATCAAAGAAAATGATATCTATTCTATTCATTATAGACTCATTGCATATATGAGATTAAAAGCCGATTGTGATTATGCAACAGCGATGCATGAAGTTAGTATGACTAGTTAATACTTTGAAAATTAGGTATACCAAATAATTATATTCTAACATTATGCAAACCGTCCTTGGTAGCCCGATAGTCTAGTGGCCAAATTAATTCAAGGTTAAGGATTCCGCGCTCTGGATCATATGAGTGGATACGCGGGGACGGCAGTTCGAATCTGCCTCGGGCTACTTGTAAAATTTTGATTAATTATCTGGATGCTTGTGCTACTCTTTCAAGTTCGTGTTTTTTCTTAATAGAGGGAGCATTAGAATCATTTTCTGAAGAACTAATTAGATGCTCAGCTAAAAATTCCTCAATTGCTTTGGGATTTGAAAATGCAGCATCCCTAACACCTTCTGCAATGAATCGTAATGCCATGTCAACTCGTCTAAGAGGAGCTACATCTACTGAAACGTGATAAACTGTACCACCGTATACTATTCTAGTAGTGTCTTCATTTGGTGCAGAGTGTTCTACTGCCCTTACTAAAACCTCAACTGGATTTTTACCGGTTTTAAGATGAATAATTTCAAAGGCAGTTTTTACCGTATTGATACTGCGAGTTTTCTTTCCTCCCATTCTACCAGTATTTTTGGCATATTTTTTTCCAAAATGCATTAGTTTGTTAACTAATCTTTCTACAATGTTAACTTCTGCTTTGTTAAATCGTTTAAGAGCAGAACGACCAAAGGTCATAGGGATTATTACTTTTTTTAAAGAAATTGCATTTTTTAGACCAAGATCTTGTATCTCAATATTTGACATGTCCCATTTTCTAAATAAAAGTAAATTCTGTGTTTGTTCCAAGATTATCTCCTCGGTTTTTCTTTCCTACCACGTACTAGTTCTCGTAGTGATGTATCATTTACTTTGAATACTTTGAATCTGACACCTGGGATATCTCCCATTGCACCACCTTGTGTTGCGCCCATTCCTTCAAGAGTCACTTCATCGTGTTCATCAATAAAATTCATTGCTCCGTCTCGGGGAAGAAATGCAGTAACTGTTTTTCCATTTTTGATTAATTGAACTCTAACACATTTTCTAACAGCAGAGTTTGGCTGCTTAGCTTCTATTCCTACCTTTTCTAAAACAATTCCTCTAGCCTGAGGAGAACCCCCAAATGGATTAGCTTTTTTATCTAAACCAAGCTTTCTTCGTTTAAAAATAGCAATAGACCAACGCTGTCTTTTCTTTTTTGCTTTTAAAACTCTTCCAGCAAACAGACCAAGAGGAGATTTTGCCATAATTTTACCACTCCAATGTTCTTTCGGGGCTATTTATTAAGACACTTGATATTTCAAAATATCTTTTTGCCAAGAGTCTTGCTTTTTCTGCATTACGCCCCTCTCGGCCAACAACAATACCTTTCTTTTTAGGATCAACTATAACTATTGCCTGTAAACTACCATCATCTCGTTTATTCATTTTAACTTCTGACACTAATTTTGAATTAAGGATATTCTTTAGAAACTTTGTAGGATCGTCTGAATATTCTACAAGTTCAACATTTCGTTTAACAATATTTTGGAGATTTTTAATATGGCAACCACCTTTCCCGATTGCTAGACCCATTTTTCCTTCATTAACAACAAAAATAACTCTATCTTGTTTTTCATCTTCAACACAATCTCTTGCTGTAGCTCCTGTTACATTTTGAAACAAAGACATAAGACGCATTTGATCAGTTGACAGTTTAATTGATTGTGGCATTGAAATTCCTATTTATGACACGAAGCCTGTTCGCTCTCATTTAAACTTTCATAAGAAAAGTTGGTGGGGGTTATCATCATTTTTCAGTTTCGGATTCTTTCATAATTGATGTAATGTTTGCGTCACTCAAAGAAGTAAGAGAAATGGTTGTGACTCTAAATTGTAAGCCACAAAGCCTTCCTAAAGCAACTGAAGAACCTTCAAAATGAAGTGTTGAAATTTTTTCTTTTTTAGTATTTTCAAGAATTTTGTCAGTTAATTTTTTTGGTGCCGATTGAGAGAGGATAACTAATTTAGAATTTTTTATTGAATTCAGCACTTGCTTACTTCCGAGAATACTTGTTTTCTCAGTCATAGCATCTTTTAATGTTTTTTCCAGTATTTTTCTCATCGCACTACTCTTATTTTTCTATCAATTTGATACCTTTATAGATTTATTGAAGCTCAAAGTAAGAACTATCCTAGAAATATTGATTTTCGTTAAGGAAAAATTTGATTTATCAAGAAAGAAAACTAAAAATGGAATTTCCAATTGAAGATAAAATATTTCCTAGTTGGTCAAAGATGTTTTCTGTTTGTTGATTACTGGTTTTAATCAAATTTTTTTCTGATTCCATTATTGAGTTTTGATTCTGTGTATCATTTTTTAAAATAATTGTTTCATTTTTCATTTCTAAAGTAATTGATTTATCTAGAGCTTTTTCTAGGTTTTGCATTATTATAGGATTATCACCATCAATATTAAGTGCTTTTTTGTATAATGAAAATGCCTCTTGAAAATTTTCCAAGTTAGCTAATGCATTAGCTTTATTATTTAACGTAAAAGAGTTTGTAGGATTAAGAACAAGCGCTAAATTATAATATTTTATGGCATCATCGTATAACCCAAGTTTAGCTAGAGCTGATCCCTTGTTTGTTAGAATATCAACATTATTTGGTTCTTTGAGAAGTGATTGATCATAATAAAAGATAGCGTCGCTATATCTACAAAGACGAATTAATGCAGGACCCATACCATCATAATATGAAATTGTGTCAACGAATTCGTTTCTATCACATTTTAAGTTAATTTGATTGAGCATAACACCAAGTTCGATATCTTCAACGGATAAATTCTTTGAAGGATTTGTGGGAGTATTTTTGATATTATTATTTGATAAAGTAGGGTTATCATTTTTATCGTTAGTAATTTTTTCATTTAATTTAGAAGATTTAATATCATCACTTGTTTTTTTCTCTTCGATTGGAGTTTTATTTTTATTTTCTTTAACAAACTCGAAGTTTGTTACTTCTTCGGCATCACCATAAAACGCTGAAATGGAGTAAGTTCCTTGTGTCTTAAAATTTACACCTGCTTTAACTAGAAAAGAAACTGTGAATTCCAGATTAGAATCTACATTGCCAAAATAAAATCCTGCAGGTGTGCCAAAAGGATCATAAATGCCCACCAAAACTGATTCACCATTTTTTTCAGAAACCAGTCCATGAATTTTTACAGTATCTCCATCTTGATAGACTTCCTCGTCTGTAAACAATGTAATTATTTTGGGAAAAGTCTGAGAATCATTCTCAACAGGAGGTATATTCTTGGTAACAGACACCATTTTGAAATTAGTTTTTGCCTGCAACTTACCATAATTCACGGAGATTGTATAATCTCCTTCATCATCATAGAAGGGTGAATCAAGTCGTAGGGATGTGGAGAATGTGTTATCAGATTCAATTTCCAGTTGATGGGCAGAAAGTAATTGGCTATTAGGATCAAATATTCTTAATGCAATTACAGGCATCTTTTTTTCATCAACTAAACCTGAGATTGTTATCATTTCTCCGACTTGATATTCAGGTTTATCAGTTTGTAATGTTAGAGACTTTGAATCGCCTATATTTTCTTCAGCAAAAATGGGAATAGCTAAAGCTTGTAATATTAAAATTGAGAATAGGTAAATTTCTTTTCTAGATCTCATCACGAAGCTAACACCTTTCTAATCAATATTTAATAATTGTGCAGAATTCATACCCTATTTTTAAAATAAAAATTATAACGTCACTAGGTTTTCTTTGAAATCTGCATGTAGAGATCAACTGTACCACTTCCAATAGGAATATTGCTACCCACAATAACATTTTCAGTAATTCCCTTAAGGCGTTCAATCTCACCTTGAAGTGCTGCATGTGCGATTGTTGGAACTGTAATCTCAAATGCAGCTCGTGCTAACACACTATCTTTTGTACCAGCAATTCCATGTCTGCCAATCTGTTGCATATATCCCTTAGAACACATTGTATCAGCTACTAGCATAAGGTATCTAATATCAACTTCCAAACCTTGATCCTCAAGAGTGGAACTTAATTCATTTATCAAGGCATTTCTAGCAGCTTCAATTCCTAACGTACCTGCAATTTCAAATACATTGTTTGTTCTAACATTTTTCTTATCTATTCCTTGAACTTCTAAGACCTTTGCAAGATTAGAACCAGTTGTTTGGATAACCCATTCATTATCTTTTTGCACAATTGTAACTCGTCCAATATCTGGAACTCCCTTTACAGTTGTATTTAGAATCTTATTTCTAATGGTAATAGCAGTTGGCGCATCAGATTCATCTACTAATTTTAGAGTGATAGTGAGTCCATTTGTTTCGCTTTTGAATTTTTTATTTGATTCAAGGGCTGCTTCTACATCTTCTACTGTACATCCTCGCTCTTTCAATCTATTAGCATTCAAATGTAGTTTAATTTCAGTAGAATAGTCGGTTTCACTTTCAGAAATTAATGCACTAACTTTGGTTTGTAAAATATTTCTAGCAGCCTCAATTGCTTTTTCTCGTGATGTTTTTGATTCTTTTTCAAGATAGATGTCCATAGTTGGAGTAACCGGTTTTTTTCTAGCATCTACTAATTCAATTAATCTTGGCAGTCCAAGTGTGACGTTTCGCTCTCTAATTCCTGCAAAATGAAATGTTCGCAGAGTCATCTGAGTTCCTGGTTCACCAATTGATTGAGCAGTAACTATGCCTACGGCTTGACCTGGTTCAACTTTAGCTTTATTGTAAAGGTCGAGTCCTTTCTTGCATACTTTTTCAATTCCTTCTTTACTTATTTTGGCATCTAGAAGTGCTTCTGTTACTAAATTTTTCAATCGTGAATTGTAAGTTTTTGTATATTTTTTAGCAAGCTCACTTGTTTCGTCCTTTGTAGATTTTTTACCAGTATCGATGATTGTTTGCGATTCAATCAATCTGTTAATGTTAAATGCTTCTCCATGATCACTTCTTGCAACATCAATTCCATCCTCACCATACAAGAATTGCATGATGTGTCCGTGTGGATCCCTAACAGTCCCATCATATTCTAATTTGATGTGTTCTAAAGCATTGATTAATCGACGCTGCATATACCCACTTTGTTGAGTTCTTACAGCTGTATCTACTAGCCCCTCTCTTCCACCCATAGCATGGAAGAAAAATTCTATTGCTGACAAACCCTCTCGGTAATTTGATTTTACAAAACCATGAGAGTCAGGATTATTTTCATGTTCTTTGAAGTGTGGTAGAGCTCGATTGTTGTATCCAGTAAGTAGTCTTTCTCCACGTCGGGATTGCTGACCCAATGCACCAGCCATCTGACCAATATTTAGTGATGAGCCTCTAGCTCCAGTGGTAGCCATGATTCTTCCAGCGTTAGTTTCATCAAAAGATTGATCCGCCATACTTCCTGCAGCATCTCTAGCTTTGGATAATTCGTTAACAATGTATGCCTCAAGCGCCTCTTTGGAAGAAAGTCCTCTAGTAAGTTTTAGAGTTCCTTTTTTTGCTTCTTCTGTTAGTTCGTAAACCTTTTCGTAGCTAGTTTCTATGTCATCTAGAATTTTTTGTTTAACTTTTTCAGGCAATTCAAGATCAGAATATCCATAGCTGAATCCATAATGTGTGATAAACTGCTTAACCATAATCAAAACTGAATTAAGGAAGTTTTTTGCTTGTGCATTCCCATAATCTTTTGCGATTCTATGTAGAACACTTTCTGCCTCTTCTGCACCTATTGATGATTTGTCGATTACACCGCTGATAAGCTGACCATTCTTTATAACAACATCTTTTGGGATTCCTTTTGTTCCTTTGGACCATTTTGAGGTCATTACATAGTTAAAGTCTTCAGGAAGGAAGAGTGAGAATAGCTGTTTTCCGGTGTATAAAGGACCGTCCTTGTCTTTAGTTGCAGGAGTTGGAAGATCACCTTCATATCCACCTAACATAGCATAATTTGAAAAGTCTTGTGGAGTAAGTGTAGTACCGTCTTTGGTAAGAAGATAAGCACCAGTAATAAAATCTCGTAGTGCACCGATAATTGGACCTCCGTATCTAGGGGATATTAGTTGGTCTTGCACCCTCATCAATAAAATTGCCTCTGATCTTGCTTCTTCACTTTGTGGTACATGTAAATTCATTTCATCACCATCAAAGTCTGCATTATATGGTGGACAGACAGATGGATGTAATCGAAATGTTTTACCTGGTAAAACTCTGACATAATGAGCCATTATAGACATTTGATGAAGAGAGGGTTGTCTGTTAAACAAAACAATGTCTCCATTTGCGAGATGTCTTTCAATTAAATAACCAATTTCTAAATTATCAGCAATTGTTTGACGATCTTCAACAAAATCTAATCTAATCTTTACACCGTCTGGTCTTACAATGTAGTTAACGCCAGGAAATTTGCTAGGACCATTAATTACAATTTTTTTCATGCGTTCTATATTCCAATCTGTTACTATTTCTGGAATTGTAAGTTTCATGGCAACTGATTCAGGGACACCTACTTCTGACAAGTCAAGATTAGGATCAGGAGAAATTACTGTTCTACTTGAAAAATCAACTCTTTTTCCAGAAAGTGAGCCACGGAATCTTCCTTCTTTTCCTTTCAATCTTTGAGTTAAAGTCTTTAGAGGTCTTCCTGAACGATGATGAGCTTGTGGAATTCCTGAAACCTCATTATCAAAATATGTTGTAGCATGATATTGTAACAAATCAACAAGATCTTGTACAATAAGTGGTGGAGTTCCTGCTTCTTTACTTTCCTTTAGTCTTTGATTCACCCTAATGATGTCAACCATTTTGTGGGTGAGATCATCTTCGGATCTAATTCCCGTTTCTAAAATGATTGATGGTCTAACTGTTACTGGAGGAACTGGAAGAGCTTGTAAAATGAACCATTCTGGTCTTGCAGTATCTGGATCATAGCCTAAGAGTTTAAGATCTTCATTAATAATTTGTGAAAACCTCTCCCTAATTGTAATTGGCAATAATCTATTTTCACCGATTTCAGTTTTTTCAATAAAAATTGTAGGCTTTGTAAAAATTAGATCATATTGAGGTTTACCACAATGAGGACATTCTTTTGCTTTTTTTGCTTTTTCTAAAATTTGTTCTGGGATTCGTTTTTGAGAAATTATTGTAAAAGCTGCCTCTCGTTTTCGAATTATTGCGAATTTATCAAGGTCTTCCTGTGACATTCTTAACCTTGAACAGGATCTACAGGTCGAAAGCAAAAGTTTGTAAATGTTGTCAATGAAGGCAATGTGTAAAACTGGTTCTGCTAATTCAATATGGCCAAAATGACCTGGACATCTAGCCGCGGTATTTCCACAGGTCAGACATTTTTGGCCAGGTTCTAATGTGCCTAGTCTTCCATCCATCAATCCTCCTTGAACTGACATTCCGTCTTCATCATATGTTTCAGGAGCAGTGATTTCAGCTACAGAATATTTCCTAATTTCAGTTGGTGACCAAACTGAGAATCGTATACTATCAATTGTTTTGATGGTTTGAAGTGACATTATACCTTCTCCTTTATCAAAAGTCTTGGAGCAATATTCAGACTCTGCATTTCTTGAAGTAATAATTTGAAGGCATAAGCAACTGAAACAGATGAAACTTTTGCTTTATCACCACATACTCTACAGACATATCTCCTCTGTTTTACGTCGTGATATGCAACTAAACCACATCTTTCACATACGTAAATTTCAGATTTATCAGATTCGTCTAATAATCTATCTTTTAAAATCATGGATGCACCGTAAGCTATAAGACAATCTCGTTCCATTTCTCCAAATCTAAGTCCTCCTCCTCTGGCTCTTCCTTCGGTTGGTTGTTTAGTTAACATTTGAACTTGACCCCTTGCTCTAGCATGAATCTTATCTGCAACCATGTGGTGAAGTTTTTGGTAATACACAACTCCAATGAATACTTCTACGGGAAATGGTTTGCCAGTCCTACCATCATACATTATCTCTTTTCCAGAATATTTGAATCCTGTAGCATCCATTACTTTTTTAACTTCATCCATTTTTTCTCCAACAAAGGCAGAACCATCAAATTTTTCTCCTCGTAAAGCAGCTGCTTTACCAGTAATCGATTCCATAAACATTCCAACAGTCATTCTGGATGGGAATGCATGTGGATTGATTAGAATGTCGGGAGAAATTCCTTCTGCAGTATATGGTAAATCTTCATTGTTAGCTAAAATTCCCAGAACTCCCTTTTGTCCATGTCGTGAAGCAAATTTATCACCGATTTCTGGGATTCTCATATCTCTAACTCTAATTTTGTACATCTTTCCTCCTTCATTTGATTGAGTCATAACTACAGTATCCACTACACCGGTTTCAGAGGGTCTAACACCAATTGATGTGTCACGTCGGTATGGACCTTTCACTTCAAATTCTCTATATTCTTCCATAAATCTAGGAGGACTGGATTTTCCAATTAGAATATCGCCACCAAGAACTGGTGATTCAGTAGCTATTACTCCATCTTCTTCAAGCAGGCGATAAGCTTTCTCACCTTTGTAACCGCGAATGTTATCTTCAGCATTTGGTATTTCAAAATTATCACGCATCCCTCCTGGATATTGTTTGGCTTCAGCGTCATAGATTCTATAGAAAAATGTTCTAGCTAGTCCTCTATCAACTGATGCTTTACTTAGAACAATTGCATCTTCAATATTGTAACCGTCAAAGGGTAATACGGCAACAACACAATTCTGCCCTGCAGGTCTCTCTTCCAAACCTAGCAGTCCCATAGCTTTGGTAGTAACAATTGGGGTTTGTGGATAAAGCATCAAGTGCTGCCTTACATAAGTACTAGTATTCATCATGGGAGTAGAAAATCCAAGGCTTTGTTTTGCCATTGCTGATTCGTAGGTGTTTCTAGGAGATTGATTATGTTCAGGATACGGAATTATGGAAGCCCCTGCACCGAGGATTGCAGATGGAAAAATTTCCATATGAGTATGTTTTTTTGATTCCTTTTCTTCAAAAGCAATGAAACAGTTTTCTTCCTCATTAGCATCAATCAATTCAATTACTCCCATTCGAAGAAGGTCATTCCATGATAGTAATTTCTTTGAAACTTTGTCAATAAGATCTTGGGTTAACATGGATTTGTTTTCTTTTATAATTATAAGTGGACGTAAAACCCGACCAGCATTACAATTTACATAAATTCTCTTGGTGGCATTTTCAATTTCTGATTTATGGAAAGAAATTCCAATGTGAGGGTGAATCTTTGAACTTCTTCTTAATTCACGTAATGATTCTGCTAATTTTTCACCATCACGATAATATCCAATCAGCTTCCCATCAACAAATACACGAGCTCCATCGCGTTTCAAATCATTTTTTCCTTCGGAAAAATGTACAGTTCCTAAATCGAATATTTTTTCGACAATTTCTTCGGATGGAACATGAACTGAAATAATTCCTGAAAGAGCCAAATTTTTTACTAAACCACAGTTAGAGCCTTCCGGAGTTTCGCTGGGACAAATTCTTCCAAAATGAGTTGCGTGTAAGTCTCTAGCTTCAAAGTTTGGTTGAGTTCTACTTAATGGAGATTGAACTCTTCTAAGATGACTGATTGTAGATAGGTAATTTGTCCTATCAAGTAATTGAGTAACCCCTACTCTTCCTCTTCCCCAATTTCCAGTTGCAATTGCATTATTGAGTTTATCAGTAACAATTCCAGGTCTTATTGCTGCAGCGACAGCGTTTATTCCTCTTTTTTGTCCTGATCTTTCAAGTTGATATTTCATGTCTCTCACCAAATTTCGAAAAGCTGTTCTGAATAAGTCTGCTAACATTTGTCCAGCAAATTTTATAACTTTATTACCATAGTGATCTTTGTCATCAGGATATATCCAACCTAATTTTAATTCAAGAAGTTTACATGCAGCTTCACCAAGAAATTGAGCTTTTTCTTTTCTGTTTTCTGGATGTTTTCCAAGATGAGGTAAAAGTCCCCAGTCAAGCAAAGTTTCTGCTCTTTTAATCTGAAATTCTTCTAACATTCCAGGTGCAATTCTTTTACTAATGTATACGATGGCATCTTTTGGAGTGGGAACATCACCTGCTTTTTCAAATGAGCCTTCAAGTTCATCTTGAATTTCATCAACAAGAGATACTGCAGCTGCAATTTCTTTGTCTGATTCTAATCCAAGAGCTCGGATTAATGTAACCACTGGAATATCAACAGGGGAACCAGGGATTCTTGCAACTATTAGACCATCACCTTTCATCATTAATTCAAGTTTTGCCCGATAGCCTACAATTGATGAATAGACTTTAGCTTTGAATACAATATTTCCGCCAACAGTTTCTTTATCAACAATTATTTTATTGTATGAGAGATCTTCCAAGCCTACAATAACTCTTTCAGAACCATTGATGATGAAATAACCTCCCGGGTCATGTGGATCCTCACCATGTTCGATTAATTTTTGCGTAGAAAAATTGTTCAAAATACATGCATTTGATCTTACCATAACTGGAATATCGCCGATGTGTACAAAACGTGATTCTAGGATTTTTCCATCTTCAACAACACTAGATTCCATCATCACAGGTGCAGAATATGAGACATTTCGTAATCTACCCTCTGCAGGGGTAATGTGAGTAATGGAACCATCAAGTTCCATCATTCTTGGTTGTTGAAGTTTTATTTTTCCTAGTTGAATTTTGTATGGATACTCTGCATTCTCAATTTCTATTTGAGCTACTTCATTAATGATACTTTGTAGTCCTCTTTCTAAAAATTCGTCAAAAGAGTTGAGATGTTGACGTGCAATACCTTCTCTTTTGAGTAAGTCATGAATAATTGGCCAGCGTTTATTGGATGAGTCTGCCATTAAACTTCTACCACATATCTATAATACATGCTTTCTCCAGCTGTAGCACTTTTTCTTGTAATTTTGATCATATCTCCAGGTTTAACACCAAGACCTATTATTGCAGGATCATTAACGAAAATCAATGGTAATTCTGTTGGTTTGCAATTAAATTTTATTAAAATATCCTCCGCTTCTTTTATAGTCATAATTTCATGTTTTGGAACATAAACATGATCTGGCACCAGAATTGGATTTTTCTTAGTTGCCAAAAGCAGCACCCCCAAGTTCAACATTAGCTGTAAGCATCAATAATTTACACAAACTGAAAAAAATCACGGCGTGGTTAATATATATCTAATCTGAAAATTGGACCATAATTCGTCGATTTAGTCAAGAATTTTTTACGTAAAGTTAAATAGTATTATTAAACCCGATATTGACAATGAGTACTCATCTAAAAGCATTCATCTTGTATGCAATTATTATTGTAAGCATCATAGGTGGAGGAACTGCTTTTGCACAAAAACCACACTTTCCTGAGGGTAGTATGCCCAATGCCACCACAAATGATCTTGACTTATCAGGAATTATTGTCATGACTGATAAGGAGTCTTATAATGATGGTGATACTGTGATGATTTCTGGTCAAGTTAGAGATCTTCTTTCAGGAACCCCGATAAGTCTTCAAGTTTTTGCGGCAAATGGCAATCTTGTTACAATTGAACAGATTGATGCCAAACCTGATAAGACATTTAGTAAAGAAATCTCAGCTGGTGGCTCTCTATGGAAATCAAAGGGGACATATCATGTAAAGGTTCTATATGGCACTAAATCTAGAACAGCAGAGACAACGTTTGAATTTGGCGGTTCAGAGGGTACAACTCCCAAGCCAACAGGAACAATAGGTGTAGACAGAACTAACTTTGTGCTAAGCTATAAAATAACTGGAGGAAGTGTCCTTAGCGTAACTCCTGATGACAATGCACATTCATTGATTGTTGCAATAAAAACCACGAGTGATGGAGTGTTAACGATTACATTACCTAGAGCTTTGATCGATGCAAAAATCAACGAACAGGATGATAATTTCTTCGTACTAATTGACGGTGAAGAGGTTGAATTTGAGGAAACAACCACTGATACAGATAGGACTTTGACAATTAGCTTCCCAGACGGAGCTGAAGAAATTGAGATTATTGGGTCATTTGTAGTTCCAGAATTTGGTACAATTGCTGCCTTGGTTCTGGCAATTGCGATCATATCAATTATAGCGGTATCTGCAAAGACAAGATTAAGTATTTTACCAAAATACTAGGATCTTCAACTTTTTTCATTTTTTAAATATACATAAATAGTCTATATACTCAACCGCAAACAAGATGAATACACGTACGTCGTATGTGGCAATAGCCATTATAGCCGCAGTATTAGCAACATCTACTTCAGCAGCATTTGCTGTATCATCATACTATGATGAGAAGGCTTGTCCAGATTGTCCTGATTCAGGCTCCACTGGAATGAAAAAAGAACAAGCTGCACAAGCAGACATACCCATTAGGGTTTGGACCGATAAAGCTGTATATGATCACAAGTCAACTATCACTATTGAAGGTAGTGTAGCTACCACAAAGATGGGAACAGAGATTGGACTAACAGTGATTGGTCCATCACCATTCAATAACATAGTTGCAGTTGATCAACTTCAAATCGACAGCGATGGAAAATATAAGACAACTCTAAGTACTGCAGGAGATTCATGGAAATACGACGGTACCTATACTATCAAAGTAACATATGGAAACCAACAAATTAACAATAAAGCTTTAGTTCAACTAACTGGAGCATCTGTCATTGGTTTCGAATGTGCCCCAGGAGAATTAACTGCAAGAGTAGGTGCAAGTAATTATTGCATACCCTACAGAGATCTTTCGGGTGCAACACTAACTGGTGCAAGAATCAATCAGGCGACAACCTCAATGACAATTGACATCAACACTAGTAGTGATGGAACGGTGACACTTGAAATTCCAAGAAATGTACTAGATACAAAATCAAGTACTGACCCGCTCTTTGTCCTAGTTGATGGAGAAGAGGTAACCTCTGAAGAATCTGTTACAGATACTACAAGAACAGTTACAATTATGTTCCCTAACGGAGCAGAAGAGATAGAAATCATTGGTACCTTCGCAATACCAGAGTTTGGCGCTATTGCAGCATTAATTCTCGCAGTCGCAATTATATCAATAATTGCTGTATCTTCAAGAACAAGGTTGAATGTATTACCAAAATACTAAGATCTTCATCTTTTTTCATTTTTTATTTTAAATGCACTATTAAATAGTAAAAGAAATATACAATTGATATTTTATTCTTTTATGAAACAAAACATTATGTTATTTTTAGCTAGTATGATATTGTCTATAGCTTCATTTTCAGCATTTGCAGAAACGAATGAATTACTATCAGTCACAACTTCTGAAAATTCTTATGAAGAAGGAGATACAATTGTTATTTCTGGAAATGTTACAGCGGTTATATTAGATACCCCCGTGACATTACAAGTTTTTCATGAAGGTAATTTAGTTGATATTGCACAAATCACTGTTGCACAAGATGGAAAATTCACATACACTATGCTTGCTAAGGGACCTCTATGGCAAAAAGATGGCAAATATGTTTTAAGAGCTTCTTATGGTGCAAGTTACATGGTTGAAACAAATTTTGAATACAATACTAAACTTTCTGCTATAGAGACAACGGATGTGTTTGAGGTCGATGCAGGAAACTATGGAACTTTTGATGTAAATTATACTATAAGAGGGGCAACCGTAAAAAGTATGATAATTGATCCACAGGTTTTTGCTCTAATTGCCACCGTAGAAACTAAAGATGATGGCTACATCATATTAGATTTACCTCGCGAGTCAATAGATGCAAAAAAAAATGACAGTACGGATGATAGTTTTATTATTCTAATTGATGGAGTAGAAGTCCCATACAAGGAAATTAACACAGATGCGGATTCAAGAACAATCACAATTGAATTTGAACAAGGAGATTCAGATATAGAGGTTATTGGAACTTTTGTGGTTCCGGAATTTGGAAGTATTGCAATGTTGATTCTAATAGTAGGGATAGTCTCCATAATACTTCTATCATCAAAATACCGAATACCAGTTACAAAATCCTATTAAGTCAAATTTCTAAAAGCCATATTTTTCTTTTAGAGGGGAAAACGCTCGAAGTTCTTTAACTACTTTTTTTAATATTTCAACAGTTTTTTCAATTTCTAAATCAGTGTTTGATATACCAACTGTCAAACGTAATGATCCTGTAATTTGATCATGAGAAAATCCCATTGCCTTTAGAACGTGAGACTCTTTTTGCACTCTGACAGAACAAGCAGAACCTGTTGATGCAGCAATTCCATTTTCATCAAGTTTGATAATAAGGTCTTCTCCATTTACGCCAAGGAATGTAAAGTGTGCATTGTTAGCTATTCTTTGGTCAGAGTGGCCATTTAGTGTTACCAAAGGTATCTCCTTTATTACTTTTGTAATTAAATTATTTCTAAGATTTTGTTGGTGTAAAATATTTTGTGATATATTCTCTTGAGCAAGTTGACATGCTTTGCCAAATCCAACAATACTTGCTACATTTTCTGTTCCTGATCTCATGCCGTTTTCCTGTCCACCTCCAAAAATGAAAGGAATAATTTCAATTCCTTTTTTTATGTAAAGAGCTCCTACTCCCTTTGGCCCATTAATTTTATGAGATGATATAGATAACATATCAATACCTAATTCTTTGACATCTAGCTTGACTTTGCCAACTGCTTGAACTGCATCAGTATGGAAAACTATCTGTTTATCATGACATATTTTAGAAATCTCTTGAATTGGTTGTATTGTTCCCACCTCATTATTTGCAAACATAATACTTACGAGACAAGTATCAGGCGTGATAGATTTTTCAATGTCTTTTGAATTAACTAAGCCTAAATTATCGACAGGAATGTATGTAATTTCAAATCCTTCTTTTTCTAGCTTCTTACAAGGTTCTAAAATTGCTTCGTGTTCAATTGATGAGGTAATTATGTGGTGTCCTTTTGCTGCGTGAGCTAATCCAAAAAGAGCAGTATTGTTCGACTCGGTACCTCCAGAGGTGAGAAGAATTTCATTTGGTTCAGAATTTATCAAATGGGCGATTTGTTTTCTTGCATTTTGAATTGCCCTTTGTGCGAATCTTCCATATCTATGAATTGATGATGGATTTCCAAATTGATCTTGTAAAAACGGAATCATCTCATGAAGAACCTGTTTGTGAACAGGTGTTGAAGCTGCGTTATCTAGATAGATCAATCAGCTATAACGTTGATTTTCCCAGATTTGTATCCTTCTGGATCAATTATCACAGATTTAAAACCAATTTGTTCTAATTTTAAAATAATTTCATCCATTTTCAATTTATCAGAAAATAGTTCCAATTCATTTTTCCCAACTTCGATTTTCGCTACTCCATCTAAATCTCTTACTCTTACCTGATTTGCACCAAGTGTTTGTTTCACAATTAACTCTCCGACTTCAATCCTAGTTAGTCTCTCAGAACTTATTCTCTGTCCCCAAGGTATACGAGATGCTAAACAAGAATTAGACGGTCTATCAAAAACTGATAGATTAATTGTTTTAGCTTCATCTCGTACCTGTTTTTTTGTAAATCCGATTTCTACTAGTGGACTTTGAATTCCATTGGATTTGAGTGCATCAATGCCTGGTCTGTAATCGTCCAAATCATCTAATTGAGTTCCATCTACAATTGTGTTTACACCCAGTTTTTTTGCAATTTCAAAAAGATTTTTTGCTAATTCATCTCTACAATAGAAACATCGGTTTTTGTCATTTCGAACAAAATTTTCATTTTCTAATTCATTATAATTAATTACTATTTGTTCAATTCCTATTTCAGAACAAACTCTGTGTGCAGAATTTAATTCATCCCGTGAAAGAGTTTTGTAATCAGCAGTAACAGCCTTAGCTGAATTTCCTAAATTTTGAAATGCAGCATATGCAACCAATGCACTATCTACTCCTCCAGAAAGGGCTACCAAGACGCTATTCTTGTCATTAAACCAATTGATCAGTTCATCTAGTTTTGTCATTTTACACCTAGTTTTTCCTTAACCGCTAGTCGAATTAGTTCTTCAGTTCTTTTAAATGACTGGTTAATTGTATTTGAAATTAATTTAATATCATCAGACTCTACTTTGAAATTTTTTATTGAAACTCCATCAGAGACAATTTTACATGTTATCTGAAAATTTGAACCTTGAATAGTGATAGGTATTTTTTCAACTGTTCTAGGTACAGTATATCTTTCTGAAGTACGAACTCGAACTCCAAGAGTCCCTGTTTCTGAAACCAATAATTCAAGTATTGCGTTCATTGATTCTGAATCACAAATAACCGAAACCAGATTGGTTGGTCGTCCTTTTTTCGTAATTGCTGAAGTAATGGTAACATCTTTGGCTCCGTAAGCCATTATTTTTTCAATTAAATTTCCTAGCACTTCGCCAGTTACATCATCTACATTTGTTTCTAAGACTTGCACCATATCCTGTTGGAAGTCCTTGGTTTTTTCACCTTGAATGATTTTTAAAACATTTGAAAATCCATTGAAGTTTTTCTTGCCTGCCCCATAACCTATAGATTTTACTTTCATTGTTGGGTAAAAATCCAAACATGTTTCTGTTAGATTAGCTAACATACTTGCACCTGTTGGAGTAGTCAATTCTTCTCTAATTTGACCTCCTGAAATGATTATTCCTGAATTTTTTAAAATTTCTAAAATTGCACTTGCTGGATTTGAAGTTGTTCCATGAGAGAACGTTAAAGTTCCACCACCCACTGCCACATGAGTTGATACAAATTCATCTTCAAATAATTTTAAATCATCTATTGCAGTGGCAGTTCCTATAATATCAATTATAGTATCAATGCTCGACGCTTCATGAAAATGAACTGATGAGAGTGGAGAACCATGAATCTTCGATTCAGCTTTCATTAGAGTTTCAATGCTTGCTTTAGCAAATGTTTTTGCTTTTTCTGAAATACCAATTTCATCTAATGAATTTTCAATGCATTTTTGAATTTCAATTCCCTTACGTTCATGAGTTTTTTCATCAATATCAAGAATTAATTCGGTTGCTTCGATTCCATATTTTTTTACTTTTCCAAAATCAATATTTTTAATAGTTGAACCTTGTATATGATTCTCAGATATTTTAATTGCCTTAATAATTTTTGATTTATTTGCACCTAAATCAACCAAGGCAGAAAGTAACATGTCTCCGGAAATTCCTGCAACCTGAGAATCAATTACAATTACCACAATTTTTAGATCAATAAAATGAATATAAATTCTATTGAAAAGAATTTAATATCCACTAGATTTAATTATTGAGTATTAAGACCGCATGGCATGATTACTATTATTGGTTCAGGAAAAGTTGGTGCAGCCGCAGCCCTTTTTACAGCATTAAAGAAATTAGATGAACAAATTCTTTTACTAGATATTGTCAAAGGGTTACCACAAGGAGAAGCGATGGATTTGAATCACATGCTATCGGAAAAAGGAATAGATGTTGAAGTACGAGGGTCAAACGATTATTCAGAGATGAAAGATTCGAAGATTGTTGTAGTTGTAGCTGGTTCTGGAAGAAAACCAGGAATGACTAGAATGGATCTATTAAAGATCAATACAGGCATTGTGAAAGATGTTGTAGAGAATATAAAAAAATATGCTAAAGATTCTATGATAATTCCAGTTACAAATCCTCTGGATCCTATGGCTCACGTGGCATACAAAGTATCAGGTTTTAAAAGAAATAGAATATTTGGCATGGGAAATATGTTAGACCTTTCAAGATTCATTCAATTTATTCATGAAGCAACTAGACATTCACGAAGTTCAATTCGTGCCTTGGTAATAGGAGAACATGGAGAAAATATGTTACCATTAACAAGATTTTCATCCGTATCTGGAATCCCGTTAACTTCACTTCTTACAAAAGATAAACTCGATGCATTAATGCAAGATACTAAACAGGTTGCTGCAAAAGTAATTGAACAAAAAGGTGCTACTATACATGCACCTGGTAATGCGATTTCTACTATAATAGAATCTGTTGTAAGAGATCAGAAAAAGATAATCCCAGTAGCAACAGCATTAGACGGGGAATATGGATTTTCAGGCATTACTATGGGAGTTCCTGCAGTGATTGGTAAAAATGGTGTTGAAAAGATAATTGAGTTAGAATTAAACGATGAAGAAAAAAATAGCCTTCAAAAATCAGCAGATAGTGTGAAAAACGCCATTTCAAATTTAAATATCTGATTAGATTTTTAACTGAATTATATCGAACGAATAATATTGGAATTAGATGAAATACTTAATTCATTAAAGTCTGGGAGAATGACCGTTCCCAATGCCCGTAAGTTATTATCCCTTTATTCTCTTGAAAAAATAGAAGATTTTGCAAAAATTGATACTGGAAGGAAGAATAGACGAGGCATACCCGAAGTTATATTTGCAGAACAAAAACAATTAAGTGAAATAAAAAAAATTATCCAAAGAGTTTTAAAAAAATCTAATGCAATACTTGTTTCAAGATTAAAAAAAAATGATTTTAATAAAATATTAGGATTTTCCAAGAAAAATAAATTAAAAACGGAAATTGGAAAAAATTCAACATCAATTTTAATCTACAAAAAACCATTGAAAAAAAACAGAGGAAAGGTTGGAATTTTAACTGCGGGAACTTCAGATATAGGTGTGGCCGAAGAAGCTAGACTCATGTGCGAGGCTATGAATTGTCAATGCTTTACTAGTTACGACGTAGGTGTGGCAGGTTTACATAGAGTAATACCTGTTCTCAAGGAATTTATCAAAAAAGAAGTTGATTCAATTATTGTAGTTGCCGGCATGGAAGGAGCATTAGCAACTCTTGTCTCCTCATCAGTTAATGTACCTGTAATTGGAGTTCCAACATCTGTTGGATATGGTTATGGAGAAAAAGGGATTGCGGCATTAGCTTCAATGTTACAAAGTTGTTCTTTAGGATTAGCAGTTGTGAATATAGATAACGGGATAGGTGCGGGTGCTATGGCAGCAAGTATTTCTAACAGGATTAACATGAAAAAAATTAGACTTTAATAATTCCGATACTAGCTAACTCACTACCAATTCCGTATCCAATTAATGCAATACCAGTTCCTAAACCAGCCATCTCTATTCCTCCCTTAATCAAACTTGTATTTGCCATTCTTGATTTTACTGCACCAACTATGAATGAGGCAGTAAGACTAATTCCAATTGCAATAAAAAGAGGAGCAATTCCTGAACTAAAGAAAAATGGAATTATTGGCAAGATTCCTCCAACTAAAAATGCACCAAACATTCTAAGTGCGCTTTTTATTGGATTGCCAAGAATTTCTAAATTTAAATTTAATTCCTCAGTAAGCATAGTATCTAACCATACTTTTTTATCAGAAGTAATTTTATTTACAATCATTTCAAGATCTTTTCCTGAAAAACCCTTAGCTATATAGATATCTTCTATTTCTTTTCTTTCATCCTCTGGTTTATTTTCAATTTCCCAGTTTTCTCTATTAATTTCAGAGGTTAATAATTCTCGTTGTGATTTTACTGCAAGATAATTTTGAACTGCCATTGCCTTTGCTCCGGTAAACATTGCGACTAATGCTGCAAGAATAATAAGATCTGATGAAACTGCCGCTCCACCAACTCCTGCAGCAAGTCCTAATGAAGTATTTACTCCATCACCAAACCCAAAAACAAAATCACGCATAGAGCTTGACTCATTTAGATGAGGCTCTAGATGTCGAGGCTCACTAATTTCCTTCATAAGTGATTCAGCGTATCATTACTAGACAAGTAATTTAAGTCAAGTCTTTTCGTAAATGATTTATATCATACTGGAAGGAATTTTAGGCGTTGTCAGGCAAACGAATAGTTCTTACGGCAGACCGTAGTCTGATGACTAACTATAGAGGAAATTTTCTTTATGGGTTTATTGCGTGTGGACCATACGAAGTTCTTCCAGAATGGGTTTTTGACAAAGTGTTTTGTCCCCCTGTTGAGACTGACCCAGTAACCGGTGAAGCAAAGGTAGCTCAGGTTGGGTTACGACGTGTAGAGAGTGCACTACTGCAAGGTTACAAAAAGGACGAAGTTTTTGTGGCAAATCCAGATTATCTTGAGAAATCCATTGGTCCAGATACAAAAGTAGTAGGAATTAATGTAATGGATCCACTGGGAATGGCTCCTGTGACAACCACAATGTCACCAGAAAAATTATCCTATGTGGCAATGAAATTCAAAAAAATGTGTGCAAATATTATTCAATTAAAGAAAAAATACAACTTTAAAGTTGTAGTTGGAGGAAATGGCGCATGGGAGCTTGCAAAATCTGATAGAATGAAAATTCATGGAATCGATACTGTGGTAGTTGGTGAGGCTGATGAATTAGCTCTAGATTTGTTTAATGATTTAGAGAAAGGAGATGCACCAGAATTAATGCATTGTTTTGTTAAAAATATTCAAAACATTCCAATTATTGAAGGTCCCACAGTCAATTCGCTAATTGAAGCAATGCGAGGATGTGGAAGGGGATGTGATTTTTGTGATGTAAATAAAAGATCTAAAAAAGATTTGCCCCTTGAGAGATTAAAACATGAAGCAAAAATCAATCTAGATTACGGTTTTGATTCAATTTGGCTACATTCAGATGAAATGCTACTTTATGGATGCGACAATAGAGAGTTTGTACCCAATAGAGATGCTATTACCGAGTTATGGAGAGGCTTGAAAAGTTTAGGTCCTAACTTTATTGGTACTACTCATATGACTTTCTCAGCAGTAGCAGCAGATCCAAAACTTCTTCATGATATTTCTGAAATAAATGAAATGCAAAAAAATGGAAGGTGGCTTTCTACAAATCTTGGAATAGAAACAGTAGCTCCAAAAATGGTAAAAAAACATCTCGGAGTTAAAACAAAACCATTTTCAACTGATGAATGGGGAAGTGTGGTAAGAGAAGGGGCAAAGATACTAAATGAAAACCATTGGTTCCCAGCAGCCACTATAATCATTGGCTGGCCTGATGAAACACCAGATGAGGTTCAATATACAATTGACATGATGACAGATTTTAGAGCGACAAACTTTAGAGGTCTTGTAGCACCGTTACTTTATCAAGATTTTAGTGAGAAAAATTCAATGCATTTTGGCAATCTAAATGAGGCTCAATTTACATTATTTTGGAGATGTTGGGAAAATAACTTACGTGTGATTAATGACATTATTCCAATTATTCTTAGGAATAAAACCTACGGACCAGCCATGAAGGTTTTCATGTATGGCATAATTAAAGCAGGAACGTGGGCAATAATGAGGTACTTGCGTGGTCTATGTAAAGATCTTTTCAATGGAAGAATGCCTGATGAAATTGTAGAAAAATATGCAAGAAGTAGATCAGTTAGTGCTCCGAAAATAGAAACTAAGAGATTATAATTTTTCTAGTGCTACATCAGCAATAGTATTTCTTTTTGGTGTTAGAACAATAAAATAATTTTTATCTGCTCTTTCAATAGAGTCTACTTTTTTATAAGAGTGTGTGTTTACGTCAAATTCTAAAATCCTGCCTTCTAGCTTTCCTTTTGTGTAAATAAATAGATAAACATCCCCATTTGAGTGACTAAGAGGAATAAAAGAGAAAACATATCCTTTGTAAGAATTAATTGGGAGGGTGTTCTTCATTGGTGGTGCTACAGAAGACATGTACATAAAAATATCTTCAATTGATTCAAATTCTTCGTATTCTATATGCATTAAAACAACATAACATTTTTGAGTATAATAACCTAGAGAAAAATTCTATTGTTACGTGAATCTTTTCTTTAATTTTAGTATAACAACAGCTGGTGCTACAAAGTACATTCCTAGATTCAATATTATTAGACTTATTCCGTAACCTAACATTTTCTCCTCAGAATCTATGTCGACGTGGTTGAGGATTGAAAGTGACGTCAACATTGGAGTTATGGTGATTCTAACTGCATCTTGGAATATTGGGTTTTGACGTTCCCAATCAGCAATTGTTGGAGAGAATGAATAATAGAACTCGTTAAATCCTGTCATAAAGGCAGTTCCAGATAAAGTGCTAAGTACAGTTTTATCTCGAATTTCTCTTAGCATTTGAACTTGTGGTGCTAATTCAGAACCAAACGCTGCAGTAGCAATTAGGCATCCACCTCCTCCCTTCTCTTTTTCATCAGGTACACAAAGTCCTTTTTCTAAATGGGTACCTGTACCACAAGTTGGTTCTGGTTCTGGTTCTGGGGTTGGTGTTGGTTCTGGTTCTGGGGTTGGTGTTGGTTCTGGTTCTGGGGTTGGTGTTGGTTCTGGGGTTGGTGTTGGTTCGGGGGTTGGTGGAGGTTCAGTACCAACAAATTGGAATGTAGTTTTGGCTTTTTGCCCACTATATGATGCTTGAACAGAATATTCCCCTCCTACTTTGAAAGTTCCTGAAGCAATGAATGTGGTTTCATAAGATCCATCTGCTTTTGGAGTAATTTGGCTAATGGAAACAAGATTTCCTGTTGAATCACGAATAATAAGTGTAAGATCAACAGGATAGTCTGGATTAAGATTTTTTATTAAACCCGAGACAGTAATTGTGTTTCCAACTGTATACAAAGGTAAATCTGTCTTAACTGAAAGAGGTGGAATTGATGTTGTCGGTGGAGTTTGAGCATTTATTGCCCCAATAAGTCCATATGATAAAATCGTAAATGACAAAATAATCAATGATATACGTCCTAACGGGCTCATTTGCTGGATTTTATCAAGGATCAAGGGTATTTATGTATTAAATGAAAGAAAAGTTGACTCGATTATATCCTAATAATGCCATTCTTTACCAAAAATTCTAATGCCGCAACAAATTCATCATCAGATACAATATCTTGGGACCACCACTTTGCAGTATTTTTTATCCAAACTGGAACATTTTGTTTGATACTTTGTGATTTAATCGAATCTGGAATAACAATAATATTTTTTTCCACTAGATGTTCTATTCCCCTAATAAATTCAGAGTCTGAAATCTGATCTGAGGACCACCACCTAGCATTGTTTTTTATCCATTCAGGTACCAAATATGTTGAGACTTGAAATAATTCATCTCCAATATGAGAGTCATGATAATTTACACTTACTTTGTAATTACCAGGTAATGAATTATGATATAATGTAAAAACTATTTTGTATTCCCCTTTCGGTGTGGCATACGCACTAAATTTTTGTGATGATGAATCAGGCCCAATAAGAGTTATGTCAATGGCAGTTCCTTGTTTGTAATTATTTACTTTGCCACTTAGAATTACTTCAGTTGTTTTCTTATTCTCTGGAATGATGAATTTTTCAGAGTTTAAACTTGCAAGATTTTCTCCATTCAAAGAAGAACCAAAACTAATTGCACTGAAAGTATTTTGTTGTCCAGAAGAATCTCTAAAATCATGGTATTTTGCATCAAGACTTCCTCCTGCAGTAGAAATCAATTTTGTGCCTGTTTTATCACAGATTTGGGTAGGCATTTTAAAACTTCCTTCAAAAATACCAGAATTAGATTCAGTCTCTACAAGAATAAATCCTGTTGCTGCTAGCCCTCCATGTTCAACTCCATTTATTGTACAACGCTTATATCGAAAATCTTTGATTAAAATCTCTACTAAAAGCTCACCATTTGAGGTTCCAACAGTATCAACATTGGGGGAATTAGGATCATTTACAACTTGATATGATTCAATTGTATCATGTTTTTGATTAAGATCAGGATCATTTAAAACAAAAGAAACTGGTTGACCAAAACGATAAGTGTTGGATGTAAAGGATACAGTTCCTGAATGCGTGTTAATGTCAGATTTAGTTGAAGTGCTAATAGTAACTCCAACTCCTGCAACATCAGAATATGCAATGTTGATTCCTTCCTCATCGATCAATCTATTAGTTACTAGGAATTTTATTCTGTCATCAATTGTTCGGAGAGACGTAATTAAATTTGAATCAAAAATATTGACTTGATTTGTGACTGTATACTCTATTGTTCCAACAAAAATTCCAGAATTGTTTACAGTCTCTTCTAATTCAAATCGGTAAATTGCGTTATTAATTTCTTGATTATTTTTTTGTCCAAAAGAAAAAAAGTCTATGATTATTGGTTGACTATCTTTTTCATTAGATATCATACCTGTTGAAACTGTATTAGCAGAGGAATCAAAATTTATTACCAAAAAAACTGAAGACGAGCTTGGCACTGAATTAATTGCAGAGATATCAGCATCATCTAATTGTATTAACCCCCTTCCAGATGAAATGTCTCCTGGATCTAAAATTTGTACTATAGTTGTTCCTGGTAGTCCACCAAAATGTAAAGACATACTGGTGTCAGAAAATGAAGAAATTCCTAACTGTTGTTCAAATGATTTTAGATCAAAGTTTAACCAATTTGTTCCAAAATTATTTTGCAAGCCATCATCTATGAATAAAGATTTTAATTCACCAGCAGTTATTCCCATGTTCAATGAAATTTCTTCAAAGGCGTTTGTACCAATAGGAGCTGTGTTAACGATTAGTCTATCTGAACTTTTATCTGGAACTGAAAAATCTACTAAGAATCCCCCATTTAGAGGATCAGTTGAGACTGTATAGAATTTCAGACTAGACGTTTTCTCTAGAGTTACTGGTTCACCTATTTGTAGGGAAGGAATAATTGCTGTGCTTCTAAAAACATTCAGGATGTCCCTTGAGCCTGAATTTACATTTTGATCATTATCTACCAACGTAACCTGGGCTTGTTGACCAGCATTAAATTGACTATCTTGGGGATTCAGTGATATAGATGCCGTAGAGGGGCCAGCAACAATTGAAGTTGATTTGTCATTATATTGGATTATAGCCGATTGCCCTCGTGGTGCATTTCCTAATATTCCAATTGTTGATTCCTTACTTGAATCAAAATTTTCGAAAGTTCCCGAATTTGGTTCAGATTCGACAAGTGTAACAATTTGAGAAAAAGTGTTTACAGTATCTGAAACTGAAAGATTTGGTTGATTATCATTTGTTTTTAATTTTGCAACGTTTCCAAGATTCATAGTTAATTTTCCATTATCTTCAAAACCTAGATTTGAGAGATACGGAACTAAATTTATTAAACCTGGACTATTGTTTCCAGAATCCGAGCCAGATTCAGTAAATGCTTGGTAAAAAGTTGCTTCTGGGGAATTGATGTTAAATGTCCAGGAATCTTCATCGGTAGGATCTTGGTTTAATTGGATATCATTAATAGTTAAGAAAACTTCTGCATTATTTGGATATCCTTTTCTATCTGGAATTGACGAAATGTTTGGTATTTTATCATATTCAAGCTGTACTTTTTCTATACCGCCAGATCTATTGTATTTTATCTCTACGTTATCAAAAGAAAATAATTGGATGAATGGCCAAGCATTAACGTCAATGCCAATCTGTCCTGTTGGTACAGAGGGATTTGTGTTAATTGATTTTGGATTGCGAACAACATTATTTTCATTCCCACCAACAGGAGATGCTGTACAGGCTGTAAATGGTGCATTGCCATTTGTAAAATCTGAAAGACCAATACGTCCTGGAACTGCAACTCCTTCTGTGTCAGAAAAACTAACTCCTAAAACTGATGAAGCAGTACTACTACTACAAAAGACGCCAAAGTCTAAACTTTTTCCAACAGCTCCTGGTCCTGCGTCAAGAACAATTTGATCTGCTCTTTTTGCAGCGTCGATATTTGCAAAATATGCATACCATTTTCCATCTGTAGATTGAACCATTCTAAGATCATTTCCGTTTAGGGTAACGTCTGGTGCACCTTTAACCTCATCAATGTCATTATAATCTGGATCATTTACGACTACCTCAATTACCATGGAACCTGCAAAATGGTTGTCAAAAACTGGGTTTTCTGCTGAAACAAAAAGATGGGGATTATAAGTTGCCTCTGCGTTGAAACTAGAAAAAATTGGGAAAATTAGCATGGATGCTATAATAATGAGGCATGCTTTGTTCAAATTAACTCGTAAATGAAGGAAATGTCTTTCAGACAAATAACATTGTCGCATAATTTGTCTTCAATTAGAAGACTAGTAATAAGATAGGCAACTACCTGAAAGTGGTAAGATAACCATGTTTATGCAAAAAACTCAGGTTCTCAAGATTTCCCTTTTTGCAATATTGTCGGCTTTTGCAGTTGAAATGATATTTGGGTTAATTTTCAATAGCTTGGGTCTGATTACTGATAGTGTTCATGCTCTCTTAGATAGTGTAATCACATTAGTGCTTCTCTTAGCTGCAAAATGGGCGATAAAACCTCCTGATGCAGAGCATACTTATGGACACGGTAAAATTGAATCACTTGGTGGATTATTTGGAGGAATTGCAATTCTACTAATTGCTGCCTTTTTCATTTATGAAGCAATATCTCGTCTTTACAGTCCAGAACCTGAAATATTACCTGGAGTTCTAGCTATAACTGCAGGCATATACACTATCGGTGTTGATATTTTTAGAATTGTCCTTTTAGGAAAATCTATCAAAAAAATTGGCGGCACTACACTAAAGGCTGATTTTTACCATGCAATGATGGATCTTGGTTCGACTATTGTTGCAATAGTTGGAATCTTGCTTGTAACTACTGGATTTTACCAAGGAGACTTTATCGCAGCGTTAGTTTTAGGGATTTTACTTGTAGTATTAAGCTTAAAGCTGATTTATCGTACTGCAATGGATCTTACCGACATTATTTCACCAGGGCTTGTAGATAAAGTGAGAGACATTACGCAAAAGACAGAAGGTGTTTCTGGAGTTGGACCAATTCTTATGAGAAAATCAGGCGATACAATCTTTTGTGATGTAACGATTACATTGCGAGGAGATGTTAGCTTTGATAAAGCTCATGAAATTTCAGCACAGGCTGAAAACAATATAAAAAATCAAATCTCAAACTCTAAAACGTTTTTTCGTTTTGAGCCAAGCTGGCATAATGTTCCACAAGAATCAAAAATTAAAGATATTGTGAACTCAATTGATGGTGTTAAAGAGGTTCATAACATTTCATCCTATTCATCAGAAGGAAAAATCTTTGTGAGTTTTCATGTAATGGTAGAAAGAGAAAAAAATCTAGAAGATGCCCACAGAATCTCTGAAATCATAGAAGAAAAAATTCAGAAAAGCTTGCCTGAAATACATCATGTTACGATTCATCTAGAACCTTTTGTTGCTATTCCTGAAAAGCTCAAGATGGATGGCAAAATTACCAAAGAAATGATTAGCAGTTTACTTGATGAATTTACCGAAATCAAAAAAATAGGTCGGGTAGTTACGCTAAAGTATCAAGATGTGTTAAAAATCGATTTTGATTGCTCTTTTGATAGGCATTTATCAATTGAAAAAGTTCATGATTTAACTTCTCAGATTGAAAGAAAAATCAGAAGCAGATTTAAAAATGCTATAATCACAATTCATCCCGAACCAAGTGAAAAAATCCAGTAAATTAAACTAGAATACTTGTAATATACATGATAAGCATTCCTGTTGCAATTCCAGCTACTACGGAAGCACTTGCGAGGAATTTATCATCTTCTTTACGAATCCATCCCAAAATTGCAACTGTTACCTGAAATATTGCCCCTGATCCAATTGAAAGAAATACAATAGCTGTAAACGGAGAATATTCAAATCCTCCAATCCAAGATCCAAAAATAGCTGGAGCACCAGCAATTAATCCCATTCCGACAAGTTTACCAATCATTGGTTTTCCTTTTGCCATTGGAGCTGCAATAGCAAAGCCTTCAGAAGTGTTATGCAATGCAAATCCTACCAACAAAAATGTACTAAAAGCTACTTCTCCAAGACCAACTGCAGCCCCAATGGCTAGACCTTCACCAAAGTTATGTAATCCAATACCAATTGCAATCATCAAACCCAAGGCAACAGGTTTTGCATATGGAGAAGCATCGGCTCTTTTGACAAGCTTATTTCCAGAATAATATAATCCAAGAAATGATAAGATGACAACAGTTGCTATTAACAATATACCGTTGAAGCTTCCTGCTAGAAACTTATTAGAAACCTCAGTAGCTTCCTTTATCGCATCAATTCCTAAAAATAACAGGAGGCCAACAGTTATTGCCAAAAAGAAATTATACTTGGCTTTGCTGATGCGTTTGATAAATGGTAACCAGAGAAGACCAATCATTATAGGGATTATTCCAACATATGTTCCAATTATTGCAAAGTATCCAACAAGTTCACCATTTGGCTTCAATGCTTCTGTTGCAGCTTTAATCTCTTTTTCAAATCGTACACCATCTGCAGTTGTAATTCCAATTGTATAGGGTTCAGATTTATTCCATTCAAATGGAATTCTCACTAAGGCTGTCTCAAATCTATTCAAGAATCTATCTGGTTCAATTGCTGCTGATTGAATTCTATCATTGACATCAGCCATTACTACTTCCACTGGAATATGCCCTGTATTCCTAACCGTAGCTTGTATCTCACCATCTACAAAGGCAATCTTTTCTATAGTAACCTCAGGTAAAGAAACACCTACATCAAGTAAATCTCCACTTGATCCAAAGAGATACGCAATCAAAAGTACCACAAATGCAAATGGAATTATTCCGCTAGCTACTAACTTACCGTTTGAAATTTTACTCCCAAGTTCCATATTTTACTCCTTTAATGCTCTATTCTCTGGATTCTCTTTTACTAAGAATATACCAACCCAACCTTTTTCAGAGAATTCTACCTTGTGAGCATGAAATAGATATTTTCCTGGATATGTATATTGGAATTCCATTATACCTCGCTCAGTTTGTGATAAAGTAATCATGTCAGTATATGTTGAAGGAATTGTGTTAGTTCCTGTGGGATAATAATAATACAAGTTTCCATGCAAATGAAAATTGTTTATTGGGTCAAATTCGACCATATTTACAACGTAAACTCTAATGAGTTGATTGGTATTAATCTGAATTGGATGATGTTCGTAGTAAAATGGTACACTGTTTACAGCATAAAAATTATTTTCTGTATCAAAATCGGTATCAAATCCATTTAAAACCATAACCATTTCATCGGCAGGTGCTCTTCCTTCTTTGGGATCAACTATGAAGACACCATACAATCCATGAGCAATATGTTCTTCAAGTGGCATCACATGACAATGATATGGATGAACCCCCACAGGTCCAGCTTCAAACTCGTAAGTAAATTGTCCACCTCCAGGTCCTACTAACTCAAACACTCCATCCATTTCTGCAGGATGGATTCCATGAAAATGCATAGTGTGTTGTCTATTTCCATTATTGATGAATTTTATGCGTACTATGTCTCCTTCAGTGGCTCTAATTGTAGGACCTGGAACTGTACCATTAAAGGTCCATACATTATAAAATATTCCTGGAGAGATTTCCATAGTTTTATCATCCTCAGCAACAATGGTAAATTCCCTTAATGTCCTACCATCTTCCAACATAGAAACACGTCCATAATTAAATTCACGTAAAAATTTGTCTGGATCAAAATCAACAGTTTGAACAGTGGATATTGGATCTAATATTTCTCCTGTAGTTTTTACAATAGCTCCTGCATGAGTAACAAAAGTTTTCTGTTCAAGCTCAGCATTAGAAATTGAGGGAAAAATAAAGTAAGATATGGAAACCATTACGGCAATCACAAGTATAATAATCATCTTGGTCGATTTGGAATTTTTCATGATTTAATTAAACTAATACTAACTGGTTTAAAAAGTTAGCCTAGGCTAACTTTTTTAGTCCAGTCTAACTTTATTAAATTCTTCTGATAACTATTCTTCTCAAATCTTGAAAAAACCAAGTTTTAACTAATGGGATTTTACCAAAAAACCATATGCAAAGACCTTTGATTTTTTTGTTAATTGTGGGTTCCCTCATAGGAATAGGGATCATTTTATCATTTTATGGAGCTCAACTAGCAACTCAAAATCTTGCCGTCAAAGAAGAAAATTTAGGTTCTGATTCGTCAATGGAAGTAGTGGTAGAACTTGACCCATCTATTGGTGAAACTGGGGTATATGGAATTCTTTTAGAAAAATTTAAGGAGAATGTGATAACTGTCTCCGTGTTTGATCCTCTAGGAACCGAAATTCTTTCAAAAACTGTTGATAAAGAATCAACAGAAGAACGATTCAAAATTGGTTCAAGTGGCTCTTACAAGATTGTAATTGAAAATTCCGGTCTTGAAGAAACTAAAATAGTTGCTGGAGTTGGATACATGCCAGATAGCAATACTCTTTTTGTGGGAATTGCTGGATTCTATATCCTTGTTGTTGGATTAATTGGAATAATTCCAATTGGGATTTATACTATACGAAATCGGCGAAAAGAAAAACTCAGTTAAGATAGCTATCCATTTTTGCCAATCCGCCTACTACATCGTCAAAATTTTCATCTTGTTCAACTATCTTTGCTAATTTTTCAGCATCTGCAGTAAAAATAATTTTATTGTTAATTTTTTCCTCTTTTACAAAATCATATTCAATTAAGTAAGACAGTCTTTGATAAACTTCGTCTTCAAAAATTTTTAATTTCTCAACAAGATATTGTAACTCTTTGCTGCCATTTTCCAATTCTACCAAAATTTCAGATATAGCAGGATCGAACATACATTCAAGGATTTTTTCTTTGTCGTATGTGGAATCCAATGAAATCACCAAATATGTTGTGAACTTAAAACTTTTCTAGTATTTGTAAGGTAATCATGAACTAAAACTTCATCCATATTCTCTTGGTTAATATGATATGTTTTCCCCCTTAATTTCTTGCCAAGATCTTGTGCATATGTCAAAAGTTCTTGTTCATCACTAACCACAATTGTGTCTATATCAATTCCTTCACGTTTACATTTTTTAGCTTCTATAACCGTTCTATCATTTATCCTGGGGTCTACTTTTTTGTATCTATAACAAAGATAGACCATACTTTCTTCGTTTATGTCAAGTTCCATATCTCTTTCCTTTTTTACTTTAAAAATTGTGTTCTTATCAGGAGTATAGAAATTTGAATATGGTTTATCAGAAATTATTTCATTTTTTTGGTGTATATTATCTATAAAACAGGCGCTAGGTTGACCATCAGTAATCATCACTATTCTCTTGTTTTGAGCCGAGCTTTTCTGTAAGATTTTTTTAGCTAACCTAAATGCAGCCTGATAATTTGTATAGTGTAAAAAACTGTCATTAGCATCAAATGTCTTGAGAAATGGTATATCATATGGATCTATTAATGATGCCATAGATCCAAAACCTACAATTGAAATTGAATCGTTTGGAAAGAATTTTTTATTAAGTGTATAGAGACCCCACAGTGCTTTTTTTGCAGCTTCGATTCTGTTTGTCCCAATTTTTCCAATAGAATATTTCATTGTAGAGCTCAAATCAATACAGTAAACTATTGCTACTCGTACATCCTCTAAAGTTTCAAATTCTTCAAGGTCGTCTAGTTTTATCTCTATTGGAAAATCAATTTTATGGTTAAGCTTTGAAATTCTTTTTATGGTGTTAAGTATAGTTTGTGGAACACTCAGGAATTTAATATCATTTCCAGGTTCAAATTTTTTGGTTGTATCAATTAAGACGTTTCCACCCCCGGTTAATTTAGTCTCATGTAGACCCACTTCACCAGAATTTAGATCTTTCATAACATCGTGAAGGATTTTTCCACCTATTTCAAAAAATCCTTTGTTGGTTAACCACTTTTTTTCCTCACGAAGATATCCTCTCTCTTTCAATAGTTTTGTTAAAGGGGTTCCTCCCTCTTCTATGTGTTCGTCATTTTCAGTTTTTGTTTCATGATCTTGGTTCTTGTTTTGATTTAATGAGTTTTGTAATAAAGATTCTAATTCCTGAAATTCTGGTGTTTTTTCTTTCAATGTATGTTTTGAAAGCGCTTCTAATAATTTTTGTAGTTCCTTATTAGAAATAGTGTGTTCTAATTCTGTTTTATTTTTCTCTCCATCATTTAGATAGTATACAAAATTACCCTCATTAGGCGGAGACATATCTTGCCTCTTTTCTTTCTAAAATTTTCGGTGTAATCCAACGCAGTCCTTCAAGTATAATTTCAGTCAAAACAGAACGTAATTCACTTTCTCCTGTTTCATTAATTATTAATGAAGTAGAATCTATGCCGTAAGGTGTAGTTCTTTCTATTAGTGATTTTTGTTCAGCACGTATTTGTTCAACTTTAAGCTCTACAAGATATTTTAGATTTTTGAAATTTTCGAGTTGGTTCTCATAAGAAGTTTGACCATTTTTCCATATCATTTTTTGTGAAACCTGAAAGGTTTTTCCTTGGAATTCTTGTTTTATAGATTCTATCAATTTTGCGTCCTTGTCATTTAGATATTCTAAGCAGATTTCATGTATTGATTCATCAATCAAGTCATGAAATATTTTTTCTCGGTTTTCAATAGTGTCATCTTGTTCAACAAGTTCAAATTTTGCTACTTGAACAAGGCAATGCATGTCAGATAATCTAGGAACTGGCAATATTTTATGTGAGAGTGCCCTACTTCTTTCAGATTCTCCTACAAGTAATTCTAGTCCATGAATTCCAATTCTTACACTCACCCCTCTTTCTTGATTAATTTCATGACTTTTTCTTGCCTTTTGAATAATCGTTGAAAGAGTTTTCAATATGGGAGAAATAATGAATGATTTAGAGATATTTGCTTCTTGAAGAATAATTAACATTTCATTTTCTATTGATTTTGGATAATGTGTATGAATATGGCTTTTGAGTCGGTCATACAAAGGCTCAATCACCTTTCCAGAATGAGTATAATCAATAGGGTTTGCAGTTGCAAAAAGAGAAATTTTTGGTTCGAATATTACAGGATATGAACCGGTGGTAAATCGACCTTCTTGCAATACAGAGAGTAAAGACACTTGTTTTCTAGGATCAAGTACGGGCAGTTCGTCAATACAAAAGATTCCATGTTTTGCTTGCATGAGCTGACCAGGAGAATAGGAATCAATTTTGTACATCTCTATTCCTTTTTTTGCAACCTTTACTGCGTCTATGTAACCAACTAAATCTTTTACAGAAATATCTGGGGTGGCAAGAACATACTTGTATCTATCTTTTCCCTCCACCCATTCAATTTGAGTTTCTTGTTTATTGTCACGTATTTTGTCAGCACTTTCAGGACTAACATAAAATTTTGGGCTTGAATTGTTTGGTTCTTTATCATCTAACAATGATACCAATTCATTTTCAGGTAAATCCATTGGGCAATCATTTGTAATACTATTTTTAATTACAGGGATTGGAGATAAAAGATTCTTCGAGATAGTTTCAACAATCTTAGTTTTTGCTTGACCAATTTGCCCAACCAGAAATATATCATGACAAGAAAGTATTGCTCTGTCCAATGCTGGTATTACATCATCCTCAAAACCGACTATTCCAGGATACTTTGGTTTACCTGAGTTTATTAGCGAGATTAAATTTCTTCGAAGTTGCTGTTTTACGCCAACTAATTTGTAATTAATAGCCAAAAGATCTCCGAGGGTTTTGATATCTTTATAATCTTCAGGCAACCCGGTTTGAATTTCTGTATATTTTGGAGGAGAGTTGTAGCTTTGTGCTACAATGTTTGATGTCTCTAACATAAATTACATTTATGCTCTTATCATTTATACCATTTACTGAAATTATGATTGAATTTATGAGAAGAATAGTTTTTCCATGCTAAAATTCTTAGTATGGTTTTTATCTTGGTAATTTTGAATCTTGCATACTTGACTGCAAATGAATATCAGCATATTGTTAGAATTGTGGGAAATGATATTCCTGGAGCTAAAAAAATCATTGCAGGTCTTACTCAAATTAGAGGTATAGGCTATAACTTTGCAAATGCAATCATAGATTCTTTAAAAATTCCCTCAAATGGCAATATCGGTAATCTTAGCGAATCTCAAGTTCAATCAATTGAAAAGATAATTAAGGATCCAAATTCAGCAAATTTTCCATCGTGGTTTCTCAATAGACGAAAAGATGTTGAAACTGGACAGACAATCCATATGATTACCTCTGATATTGCACTTACAGTTAGAAATGACATTGAAAGAGAAAAGGGAATCTATAGTTGGAGAGGTTATCGTCACATGTATGGCTTGAAAGTCAGAGGACAATGTACACGTACCTCTGGCCGAAAAGGTGGAGCCGTAGGTGTTCAGAAAGGTGGAAAAGTTTTGCCAGCAGGTGCACCTGGAGCACCAGGTGCAGAAGCAGCAGCTCCAGCTGAAGGAGGAGCTGCAGGCGCAGCTCCAGCTGCAGGTACAGCTCCAGCTGCAGGAAAGGGTACAGCTCCAGCTGCAGGAAAGGGTACAGCTCCAGCTGCAGGAAAGGGTACAGCTCCAGCTGCAGGAAAGGAAACACCAAAAGAAACTAAGGGTGGAGCAAAAAAATAGGTGAATTAAATGGGAGACCCAAAAAATCCACGAAGAGCTTGGAAGAAACCAAGAAATCCTCTTAATTACGATCTCAAAATGGAAGAATTGAAAACATTAGGAACTTTTGGATTAAAAACAAAACGAGAATTATGGAAAGCACATACAGAACTTTCTAGACTAAGACATCAAGCACGTTCTTTACTTGCACTTAGACAAGAAATCAGAGAAAGAAAAGAACCAATATTGATGAAATCATTATCTAAAGTTGGATTAGTAGAAGAGAGTTCAACTCTGGATGATGTGTTAAACCTTCAGGTAACGGATTTGTTATCCCGTAGATTACAAACAGTTGTACAGAAGAAATTTTCTTTTAAAACACCTTATCAAGCAAGACAGGCAGTAGTACATGGTCACATTATGATTGGGGATAGAATAGTAAATGTACCATCGTATTCTGTTGGAATGAATGAAGAAAACCAAATTCATTTAGCTCCAGACTCATCATTGGGAAAACTCTTGGAACAACATGAAAAAGCAAATATCGAAGAAGCCCACACTGGCCAAGCAGAACTTGATACTCCTGAAGAATCAAGCAATACGAATTCTTCAACTGTTCAATCATAAGATTAAGCTTATCTCTAAATATTTCAATTACCAGGTAGAAATGATATGTGTTCAATAATCGGTTACTATGGCAAGGGGTCTGCTGCACCAATTTTGGTAAAGGGATTAAAACGGATGGAATACCGTGGTTATGATAGCGTAGGTGTAGCTACAAAATCTGACCATAAGATAGAGGTCAGAAAAGGCGTAGGAAAAGTAACTGAGGTAAATGACTCTGAAAATTTGGATAAACTTCCAGGAAGTATTGGGATAGGTCACACTAGATGGGCAACTCATGGTAAGGTAACTAAGCTCAATGCACACCCACATCCAAGCAATTCTGGAAAAGTTGTAATTGTACATAATGGGATTATAGAGAATTTTAATGAATTAAAAGAAGATTTACAAAAAAATGGCTTTACATTCATTAGTGAAACAGATACTGAAGTAATTGCAAATCTATTACAGCAAAACTATGATCAAACTTCGGATGTTAAAAAAGCAATCATAAATACTGTTTCAAAATTAAAAGGACATTATGCCTTTGTTGCAATGTTTGAAAATGGCATACTTGCAGCTGCTAGATATCACGAACCAATGATAGTAGGGATTGGGAAAAATGATTATTTTTTATCAAGTGATGTTTTGGGATTTATAGAATATACAGATGATGCGATTTACATTGATAATGGGAATTTAGTATTCATAGATCCGTCTGGTATGCAGATTAGTGATTTTAATGGAAAGCCTGTTAAACATCAAGTCACAAAAGTTTCAAAAGAATTTGCAGATGCTTACAAAGGAGATTATGCACATTTTACATTAAAAGAAATTTCAGAACAACCTGAAACTATATTACGTGCAGGAGAAAAAACTCAATCAGCAATAGAACAGACTTCAGATTTTATTAAACATGCCAAAACCGTATACATTACTGGTAGCGGTACAAGCTATAATGCTGCACTTGTTGCAAAATATCTAATGTCAAAATATGCAAAAATAAAAATAGAAGCAATTATTTCTAGTGAACTTTCTACTTTACCAGACTCTATAGAATCAAATTCAATCTTTATTGCTGTTTCACAGAGTGGTGAAAGTGCAGATGTTCTAGAAGCAGTAAATATTGCCAAAAAATCTAATGCTAAAATTTTAGCTATTGCAAACCACAAAAACTCTGCTCTTGTTCACGAGTCTTCACTTTATCTTGGGATGAATTGTGGTCCTGAAATTGGTGTAGCTGCAACAAAAAGTTTTACCTCTCAACTTGCAATCATCTATAAAATTACAGATAAATTGTGCAATGGTAGCCTTGGTTTAGATTTCAAAGAGATATCTAATTCAATATCAAAAATTCTTTCCAATCATTCAAAAATTCAGGCTATAGCAAAGGAATTGAAAGATGTGACTGACATTTACGTATTAGGAAGAGGAATTCATCATCCTATAGCTACTGAAGCTGCTCTAAAATTAAAAGAAATCCCCTATATTCATGCTGAAGGCATTCCTGGAGGAGAGCTAAAACACGGACCTTTAGCTCTTATGGATTCAAATGTTTATGTGATAATAATTAATCCGAGTGATTCTACGTATACTGACACTCTAACTAGTGCAAGTGAAATCAAAGCTAGAGGAGCTAAGATAATTGGAATTTCAGATAAGAAAAGTGATGTTTATGACCATTGGATAGAAATTCCAAATATTAAAGAGGCCATGTTTCCAATGATAGAAATTATTCCAATACAGCTTCTTGCTTATTATGCAGCAGTTGAGAAAGACACCGACCCTGATTATCCAAGAAATTTGGCAAAATCTGTCACGGTGAAGTGATTATTCTATGGTATTCTTCTTCAGTTCTTTCTAAAAGTTGTTGTGAATTAATACCCGTTTTCAAAATTGCTGAGATCATTGTTCCACCAGCCCCTGCTCCTTCTTTAACAAATCCTTCTGAGAAAGACTTTAGTCCTTGAATTTTTGACTCTTCTAACTTTGGATTCACGGCCAATATTGGGATATCATCAATTTGTTTTATGGTATCCAAAAAGTTTGCTGAATTATCATTAACTATGTAGGAAGTTGTTCCAATTGCAACATTGTTTTTATCGTACCCTGTAGAATGACCAAGAGCCAATACTGCAGCCATCTGAGTACCACCAGCTAAAAGCACCTTGCAAGTTTGTGTAGCTGTACTTAACATACCTGCGACTAGTGGAATCATAGGATCTCCCATATTTGCAATTATATCAAATGAATCCTTGGAACGAGATCTACTTAGTGCAGCATTAACAACTTGGTTTTTTAGATCTAGAGGATTTTTTGGAATGCTTGAGCTGACACTTGCATTAATGTCAAATCCTCTCATTACTGCCATGGCAGTAGTGGTTCCCCCTGGAATACTCTCGCCAATTATCAGACAATCAGTTAACGCCCCAAGTGTTCTACCAATTATTCGTCCATGTTCAACGGCACGTAACACATAGTAACGATCTAATGCAGCTTCATCTCTGATGTTTTTTCCAGGTTCTAATCCTGTCTCAAAATATGGTACATCTGGGAGAACTTTGCTTCCAGCATTAATTATTACATGTGGTATACTTGCAGTTTCTAATGCTACCTTAGTAAGGATGGCAGGAGTTGGTTTTCCATCTGGAGTCATAGGTATGGTGTCAATACATTTACAATTCCCATAATGAAGGTATTCTGCATCAGCCGGAGGTGTAAATTTTATAAAATCAGAATTAGCTCCAGCCACCGTAATTCCAGGTATTTCACATGTCTCTGTATAAGAGATTACAAGGGAGAAAAGAAATCTTTTTTTTTCAATTGAATTAACAAAGTTTTGGCCTTTATCTAAATTCCCGAGAATTTCAATATCATTCACTTAATAGTCACTGCCCCATTAACTCCACAAATTCTTGTTCTGATCTTTTTTGTAACACAAAATTGCTCTTCTTTTCATTGGCTAATGTGGAGATGGGGGTTGAGCCATAATTATGACCAGAGTATAATACTAAACTTTCATCCATTTTGTATAAGATATCAAAAAGACTATGGTAAAGTTCTTGTGCACTTCCACCTGGTAAATCAACTCGGCCACAATTTCCTACAAATAGTGTATCGCCGGTAAAAATTTTCCCATCTCCAACCAAGCAAATACTGTCTTTGGAATGTCCTGGGGTATGAAAAACTGTTAGTTGCGAATTTCCAAATTTTATTTTTTGTTCGTCTACTAGCGTAATATCATGCTTCAGAGTAGAAGCTTCATGTTGTAAGATTTTTGCCTCAGTTTGTTTTGCCATTGCTTCATTTCCTAAAGTATGATCAAAATGATGATGTGTATTTACAATGTATTTTACTTTAAGATCATGTCGTGTTATTATTTTTTGAATTTGATCTAGGTTCCACGAAGGATCTAAAATAATAGCCTCTCCTGTATTCTCATCCTCTAAGATATATGTAAAATTCTGCATATTACCTACTTCTATTTGATGAACTTTCATAGTACTCCAACCTCGGCTTCTGGTGGTATCCCAATTTTTTCAACGAAGATTTGGCCACAAAGATCTTTTCTTTTCGGCATTCCAATCTTCATTTTATGAAAAGTAATAGTTAGATCTGCCTTGACGTAAATGTTGCTTGTATTTCCTGTATCTGGGTCAAGTCCAGAGGGAACATCAACTGCTAACTTGAATGCAGTAGATTCGTTGATAAATTTTATTGCAGAAGCATAGGGTTCGTCAATGGTTCCAGAAATCCCCGTGCCTAAAATTCCATCAATTATAATATCTGCTGAATATTCAAAATCAATTTTTGCACCAGTAATTAATTTTATTGAATTCATTTTTTCTAGAATTTGCCAATTCCACCTACTTTCTTCTGTTTTTATTTTTTCTGGTAATCCAAGCAAAACAATAGTAACCTTAGAATCTCGTCCTGCCAAGTGACGAGCCATAACTAATGCGTCACCTCCATTATTTCCCAGTCCTGCAAAAACAAGAATATTCTTTGATGACAAGTTACCAAATTTTTCCTCCAGTCTTCGAACTGCAGAAGCTCCAGCGTTTTCCATCATAAATTTTCTCAAAAATCCCATCCGATGACCATTTTCCTCGATTTGCATCATTTGCTTAATTGTTATCTCCATAGTTAATTCAAAAAATCCATATAAAATAAGGGCTTTGGCAAACGACTTTATCTCAGTTTTAAATGTGGATATCTTATGTCATCACAAAATTTCAAATCTTCACTAAATAAGGTTGCAAAATCATTAGCTGCTTCTCAGGACTCTCGAGAATATTTATTAAAAAATACTCGCGATGTTGTAATTTTGTGTAGTCAATCCATTATATCGGCTCATAAAGGTGATCTAGGTACGGCTAAAAAAATGGCCCAAAAAGCCAACAAATTACTAAATGCATATAGAAAAAAAGCAAATTCAGAACTAAAACGATATCTTGTAACGTCAGAACAAGAATTAGTTGAGGCAATTGCTTTTTTAGCAATAATAGAGAACAAACCAATTCCTTCTGTGGAATCTCTTAAAGTATCAAATGAATCCTACGTACTTGGTCTTATGGATCTAATAGGAGAATTAAAGAGATATGTTTTTGATAATATTAGAGTAGGAAAATCCAAAGAAGCTTCACATATTTTTGAAATTATGGAAAATCTATACTTGAATTTGTATCCATTTGCTATGTATGATAAAATTCTAAAAGAAGCAAGAAAAAAACTTGATGTTAATCGAAGATTAGTTGAAGACACAAGATCAGCTATTACAGAAGAAGTTAGAAGAGCACATTTGATTAGTTCTCTTAACAAAATAAATGGAAATTTATAATATCTTAGAAAAATTCAAAAATAATCAATGCGGGTGATGGGATTTGAACCCATGAACTCCTAAGAGACTAACCCCTCAAGCTAGCGCCTTTGGCCAGGCTGGGCGACACCCGCAACGGAGATGTCATGCAGGGTTTTTATAATCCTTGATTACTTTTTGAAAATATGCTTGTTCCAGTAAGATGTTTTACTTGTGGAAATCTAATCGCTGATAAATTTGAAGATTATCAAAATCGAATAAAATCAGGTGAGGAACCAGCTAAGGTCCTGAACTCTTTGGGTATGGAAAGATACTGTTGTAGAAGAATGTTATTAACTTCAGTTGAAACAATTCAACAAGTTGTTCCTTTTTACGAAGCAATTCGAAGGAGACACCTTGAAGTTCAATCTGAGTTAGAGTAGTTTGCCAAAAATTACATCTGTGAAGGCTAGACTGATTTACAATAGCAGAGGTACTAAAACAATTGAGGTAGATGTTATCTCTGATAATAGATTTCTAGGCAGAGTATGTGCTCCATCCGGTGCAAGTGTAGGTAAACATGAGGCAATTAGTTTTTCAGACGGAAGCCCAGAAAAAAGTTTACGAATACTCACTGATAATTCTAAAAAATTCTTAGAGCATGATGCATCTAATCTTAAATCTATTCACGATATAATACGTACTTTAGATCAGAGCCCAAATTATTCTAAGATAGGAGGTGCTGTTGCCTTTGCAGTTACCATTGCATCCCTAGAATCTGCTGCCAAAGCATTGGATAAACCCCTGTTTCAACTGATTTCAAAAGAAAAAGAACACAAATTTCCATTCCCTTTAGGAAATATTCTTGGAGGAGGTGCTCATGCGGGTCCAGGAACCCCAGACATACAAGAGATTTTAATTTGTGCTATTGGTTCAAAGTCAATTCGAGATGCAATAGAAACGAATCTGGCAATTCATAAGGAATTACGAAATGTATTACAAAAGGACGATCCAGACTTTACAAATGGAAGAGGAGACGAGGGAGGATGGGCACCAAAATTGGATAACGAAAAAGCTCTTGAACTTTCTGCTAATGCTTGTGAGAATTTAGGATATACTTTAGGTAAAGAAGTTGCTTTGGGTGTAGATTTTGCTTCCTCTACACAATGGAATGATCAAAGTAAAATGTATGAATATAAAAGAGGAGGTTTTAAAAATTCTCCAGAAAAACAAGTTGAATTTGTATCTAACATTATTAAAAAATACAAACTAGTTTATGCGGAGGATGCTGTACATGAAGAAGCATTTGACGAAATGTCTGAATTAACTGCTAAATTTCCTAATGCTATGATTACAGGGGATGATCTAATAGTAACAAATACTGAAATTCTCAAAAAAGCAATTAAGAAAAAATCTTGCAATGCAGCAATTCTAAAAGTAAACCAAGCAGGAAGTCTTTATGATGCACTAGAATTTGCAGATGAAGCTAATTCAAATAAAATTAAATTAATCACATCACATCGTTCTGGTGAATCCATAGATTCCCATATTTCTCATATTGGGATTGGGACTAACTCAAAAATGCTAAAAGTTGGTGTAGTAGGAGGGGAAAGAATAGCCAAATTAAATGAGCTAATACGACTATCAGAGCATGATTTAATACGCGGTATGGCACAAATTTAAAAACGCAGTATGACTCAGCAAAACGAAATTACAGATATTAAGAAAAAAATCCTATCCACAGGTATTAGGGTAGGAACAGCTGTTAAGACTAAATTCATGATTCCTTACGTAACTCAAGCTAGTCCAGAGGGACTCTACCTAATGGATTTGGATATAACATTAGCAAGGATTCAAACTGCTGCAAAGTTTATCAACAGAGTAAATATTGAAGACGTAATTGTATGTTCGGGCAGAGAATATGCCAATACACCAATTGAAAAATTCTGCGAAATTACTGGCGCTACAAAGATGTTAGGTAGATTTATGCCTGGCACTCTAACAAATCCTTCGTTACCATACTACATTGAGCCAAGAATGGTACTAATTTCTGATCCACAAGTGGATGCTCAAGCTATTACAGAAGCTACAAATGCTGGAATACCAGTAATTGGTGTTTCTAATACTGATAATATTACTTCAAAAATTGATCTTGTTATTCCTGCAAATAATAGAGGTAGAAAATCTCTAGCGACAATTTACTGGTTACTAGCTCGTGAAATCCTATTAGAAAAAGGAGAAATCAAAAACGACGATCAAATGAAGTACGAAATCGATGATTTCGAAACGAAAATTACAGAAGAAGAGGAAATAGAATAATGCAGATAAGAACACCGGCAGTAGCCGGAATGTTCTATCCTGGTGAACCCAAAGAATTGAAAACTCTTGTCCATGATTGTTTTATGCATCCATTTGGTCCAGGAAAAATTCCACCATCTGAGTTTACTAAGAAAATTTTTGGTATTATCTGTCCACATGCTGGTTATGTTTATTCAGGTCCTATCGCTTGCCACTCTTTTTATAAAATTTCTTCGAGTCCAATAGAATTGTTTATCATTATTGGTCCAAATCATTGGGGCATAGGTTGTGATGTAGCCTCAATGAAAGATTGTATTTGGGAAACACCACTAGGTAACGTAGAAGTAGATTCAGAATCGGTAAAAGAACTTTCTAAGATCTCAGAAACAATTGAATTAGATTTTTTTTCTCATACTAAAGAACATAGTTTAGAAGTACAAGTACCGATTTTACAAGAAGTTTTTTCTAAAGGTTTCAAAATCCTTCCAATAGCTTTGATTGATCAAACTAAAAACACTGCTATAGAACTTGGAAGATGTATTGCCAAAATAGCTAAAAAAAAGAATTCCATGATCATTGGTTCTTCAGATTTTACTCATTATGAAGAAAACAATTTTGCACATAAGCAAGATAAGGCGTTAATTGAACCTATATTGAATTTAGATTTAGACAGTTTTTATGAAATATTATACGAAAAGAAAATCACAGCTTGCGGATACGGTGCAATTGCAACTACTATGGCTGCCTGCAAAGAACTAGGGGCTACAAAAGGAGAATTGCTAAAATATGCAACTAGCGGAGATATTACAGGAGATAAAAGTTCAGTAGTAGGCTACGGGTCAATAACATTCACTTGAAATCAATAGCTTCTGCTCCTGCAAAAGTAATCTTGTTTGGGGAACATTTTGTGGTTTACGGAATAAAAGCAATACTATGTTCCATTGACAAAAGAGTGACCATTACATCAAGTAATACTGAAGAACAGATAATTTCTGTAAAATCAGATCTTGGCGAAATAAGTGTACCTTCATCAACACCAATTGAAGAAATCAATTCACCGTTATTACCTTTCATTTACATCGCAAAAAAAATTACTCACAAATTTAATTACTCTGGTGGGATTAAGATTACAATTAATTCAGATATACCATCAGGAGTAGGTCTTGGTTCATCCTCTGCGTGTTGTGTAGCTGCAGCAGGTTCGATATCGGGTCTTTTTGCAAAATATTCTAAAGAAGAAATTCTAAATTTAGCAATAGAAGCAGAAAAAACAATTTTCAGAGATACCTCTGGAGCTGATTGTACTGTTTGTACATATGGTGGAATAATTGAATATGATAAAAAAAGTGGATACAAAAAAATTAACGCAAAATTTGATCTTCATCTTGTCATAGCAAATACCAAGATTCCTCATTCAACTAGACTAGTAGTTACAAAAGTTAAGGAATTCAAAGAACATAATGAGAAAAAATTTTCTGAACTATGCGATGAGGAGATAAGATTAATTGAAAAAGTAAAATCAATATTAACTTCAGGAGATATCAAATCCCTCGGGCAGGCTATGATTCTTAATCAGAAATATCTTGACCAGATTGGAGTATCAAATGAAACTCTTCGTAATGTGATAGAAGATGCAAATAAAACTTCGTTTGGGTCTAAAATTACCGGCGCCGGAGAAGGTGGGTGTATTATTGCTCTTGTTGATAAATCAAACCTGGAAAAAACTTTAAAAAATCTACAAAGTAAAAATCATGAATGCTTTTCAGTTCAAATGGATTCAAAGGGACTGGATACTTTTTAACTCTCTATTTGGCGCAAATTATCGTATGCTCTTAATCAAACTTGGAGGTTCGATAATTACCAATAAGGAAAAACCACTATCACCTAGATTAAGAACCGTTGATAGAATTATTCATAGTTTAAAGAAAGTCGATGAGAGTATTGTTGTAGTCCATGGAGGTGGATCTTACGGTCATTATTGGTCAGTAAAATACAACATGCATACAAAACCAAAAAAATATGATCCAAGGGGAGTTTCAATAATCAAAAACTCAATGGTTGAATTAAACAGGATAATTCTTGATTCCTTTTTGAAAAACAAATTGAATCCTTATTGTCTTCCACCTACAGATTTTGTTATTGGAAACAAACCAATTATAAAAAAAATTAAACAGATTGAAAAAATTGCAAACGCAGGTTTAATTCCAATTACATATGGGGATGCATTATGGTATGGAGATAAAAAATCCTACATATTGTCAGGGGATAAGATTATGTCAATGATAGCTAGAGTATTAAGACCTAGGTTAACGATTTTTGTATTAAATGTAGATGGATTGTATTCGGACTTGAAAGATAAGAAATTAATTAATGAGTTTAAGGATGAAAAGTTATTCATCAAAAAATCTTCTATGGATGTTACTGGAGGAATGTCACGTAAAGTAACTGAAGCTTCAAAAATTTCAAAAATGGGATTAAAAGTTTTTTTTGTAAATGGGAATAAACCAGACAGAATTGTAAATGCAATAAAGGGAAAAAAGTTTGAAGGTACATTGTTTGGGTGATCATTAGTTGGCAGATGAATATGTTATTCTAGTAGATAAAAATGACAATCCCATAGGTCTTGAAGAGAAAGTAAAATGTCACTTGCCAAAGGGTAAGCTTCACAGAGCCTTTACAGCCCTAATATTCGATAAAGAAGGAAGACTACTCGTAACACGAAGAAGTCTAAGTAAAATGTTATGGCCAGGTGATTGGGATGGAACAGTAGCTAGTCATCCAAGAGAAAAAGAGACCTATGTATCATCAGCAGAGCGTAGAATGCCAGAAGAAATTGGAATTTCATGTAAATTTGATTATCTTTTCAAATTTGAATATCATGTACCATACAAAAACGTAGGTTCAGAGAATGAAATCTGTGCTACTTTATTAGGTATAATTGAAAAATATTCTAAATTTAAACTAGTTAAAGAAGAAATTGCTGAAATCAAATGGATAACAGCGGATGAATTAATTGAAGATGTACAAAAAAATCCAGAAATTTACTGTCCTTGGATGTTGATTGCCATATATCTACTATCTAATTCAGAAAAATCAATGTTAACAAAATACAAATCAATTATGTCACAATGGATTAAATCTGAAATGAAAAAGCCCTTAGAAGAATCGATAAAATATCATTTGCCTGATAATAATTGGAGATTGGTTAACTGATGAATTCAAATTCTCTTTCAAAAAATGCTAAGAAAGTTGACAACTATCTTACATCAAAGCTAAAGGGCAATCCAACACAGTTGTATGATGCAGCATCATATCTAATAGTAAATGGAGGTAAACGATTAAGGCCATTTTTGGTCATAAAAAGTTGCGAGATTTTAAATGGTAAATTAAAAAATGCCCTAGCAGCTGCCAGTGCAGTTGAGATGATTCATAATTTTACCTTAGTTCATGATGATATCATGGATAATGATGAGATGCGACATGGAGTTCCTACAGTTCATAAAAAATTTGGAATACCAATAGCAATATTGGCAGGGGATGTATTGTTTTCAAAAGCTTATCAAGTGCTTTCTAACTCAAATCTTCCCGCTAACGCATTAAATGAACTCGTTTCAAAATTAGCAAAGGCTTGTGTTGATGTTTGTGAGGGACAATTATTAGACATTAAAATGGCAGAATCAAAAAAAATTCCATCTCAAGCAAATTACATAAAAATGATTGAGAAAAAAACTGCAGCGCTCTTTGATGTTTCTTGTTCAATGGGAGCAATATGTGCAAAAGCCAATCGAAAGGATGTTTCAAGATTATCTTCGTTTGGAAGAAATCTTGGGATTGCATTCCAAATTACTGATGATCTAATTGGAGTTATGGGAGATTCAAAGATTACTAAAAAACCTGTGGGTAATGATTTGAGAGAAGGTAAAAAATCTCTTCCCATAGTTCTTGCAATCACCAAATCCAAAGGAAATGATAAAAAAATGATTTTGAAAGCCTTTGGAAACCCAAATGCTTCAAAGAAAGACATAGGAAAAGCTGTAGAAGCGATTCGAGAGTTGGGAATAGAAAAGATAGTAAGAAAACAGGCACTTCAGTATTCGGAAAAAGCAAAAAAATCGCTGAATGTCTATTCTGGAATCGCTAAGGAGGAATTACTAAATCTTCTTAATTTTGTTGTAAAAAGGAGTTTGTAACTTGGATGATGATATAAAAAAAGAAATTAGAAAGTTTGCTTTACAAAATGCTGTTGAACATGATGGTAAAACAAACGCCAAAATTGTTATAGCAAAAATTCTTGGTAGCAGATCTGAACTTCGAAATAATGTTAAGGAAGTTGCAGAAGAGTGTTCTATTATAGTTACAAATGTCAATGCCAGTTCTTTAAGTGAGCAACAAAGTGAAATCAAAACTAGTTTCCCTGAACTTTTAACATATACTAAAAAAACTGTAGAAGAAAGACATGGATTACCTCCTCTTGAAGGTGCTGTACAAGGAAAGGTGGTAACGAGATTCCCCCCTGAGCCTAATGGATATCCACACATTGGTCATGCAAAGGCTGCTATCATTAACGAAGAATATGCAAAAATGTATGATGGAAAAACAATTCTCAGAATTGATGATACGAATCCAGAAAATGAAAGACTGGAATTTTATGCAGCTATCAAAGTCGGACTAGAATGGCTTGGAATTAAATATCATAAAATAAAAAATACCTCTGACGATCTAGAAATAATTTATCAAAAAGGAAAAGAAATCATTAGTTCTAACAAGGCGTATGTTTGTACTTGCAAACGGGATGACATTGGTAAGAATAGGCGAGAAATGAAGTTATGTAAATGTAGTCAATTGGATCAAAATAAAAATGAAGATAGATGGCAAAAACTTTTCGATGAGTATTCACCTGGTCAAGCAATTGTTAGATTTCGTGGAGACATGAAATCCCAAAATACTGTAATGCGAGATCCATTTCTATTTAGAATAATAGAAGGTCATCATCCTTTACTGGAAGAAAAGTACAGAGTTTGGCCAAGCTATGACTTTGCAGTTGCCATCGAAGATAGTTTAGATGGCGTGACTCATGCCTTCAGATCAAAAGAATACGAGTTACGTAATGAGATCTATTATGCAATACTTGATGCACTAAATATGAGAAAACCAAAAGTTTTGGAATTTTCTAGGCTAGAATTTAAGGGAATGCCAGTTTCAAAGAGGGTGATCAAGCCGTTAATAGAAAGCGGTAAAGTTTCTTGGTATGATGATCCAAGGCTACCGACTTTGGAAGCGTTAAAGAAGCGTGGGATAACACCCGAAGCAATAAGAAAATTCATTATTTCTTTGAGTTTTACAAAAGCAGATACTCTTGCGCCATTTGATGTTCTAGAATCTTTTAACAGAAAAGAGGTGGATTCTAAAAGCATTAGATTGTATCAGGTGAAAAATCCACGTAAGTTACTTATCAAAAATTTCCCATTCACTAAAGTAGAAATGCCCAATCATCCAACGACGGATATGGGAAAAAGAGTTGTCGAGGTGGATGGAAACATTTACCTTTCAGCTGAGGATACAAAAGATATCACTATTGGAAGTCAATTAAGATTAATGGGATTAGGAAATGTCAAAATTAATCGAGTTGGTAATGATTTTGAAGGGGAGTTTATTGGAGATGACGTTAATGTGGATTTTCCAAAAATTCAGTGGGTATCACAAAAAGATTCTCATAATTTGAAGATATTAATCCCAAAACAATTATTCATCGATGAAAAATTTAACGAAGATAGTCTTGAGGAATTAGAAGTATTTACCGAACCGCATTACTTAGAATTAAAAGACGGATCGGAAATTCAATTTGTACGATTTGGTTATTGTAGGAAGGATTCTGTAAACCAAGCAATTTACACTCACAAGTGAATAGAATATGAAAATAGGACGATTTATGGAATCTGGAAAGGAAACTTTTGGTCTAGTAAAAGACGGTCATGTTGCAACAAGGGAAGAAATTACTTATGATACAGGGGTTCCATTACCATATAGCATTAAAGATTTTCTTTTTGATGGTTGGTTTGAAGAAATTAAGAAAAAATCTTCTACTTTATCGTACAACAAAAATTTATCAAAATATACTATTCTTGCTCCTATTCCCAATCCTCCTAAAATAATTTGTCTTGCATTCAATTACATTGATCATGCTGATGAACAAAAAATACAGCCACCTCAAGACCCTGTGATTGTAATGAAGCCTAGAACAGCATTAACTGGAACAAATTCTGAAATTCGTAGTCCTACTTTTGTAAAAAAATTAGATTATGAAGTTGAGCTTGCTCTTGTAATTGGTCAAAACTGTAAAAATGTAGATGAATCAAAGGTAATGGAAGTTATTTTTGGCTATATGATCTTAAATGATGTTTCTGCAAGGGATATTCAATATGGGGATCAGCAATTTACTCGAGGAAAGGCATTTGATACGTATGCACCATGTGGACCTTGGATAACAACTTCTGATGAAGTTCCCAATCCCCAAAATCTCAAAATAACTACAAAAATCAATGGAGAATTAAGACAAAATTCATCTACATCAAAGATGTTCCTGAAGATTCCATCAATTGTTTCAAAATTAAGTAAGGTGATGACATTAGAAAAAGGAGACATAATATCGACTGGAACACCTAAAGGTGTAATTTTGAATAATTCGAATTTAGAATTTCTAAAAGATGGTGATCAAATAGAAATGGAAATTGAAAAATTAGGTAAATTAGAAAATACTATAAAATTTGTTGATGAGTAATCTATTGGATTTCTTTTTTCATTAAATAAAATGAAAGTTTTTTTTCCAATGTATTAATTTTAGGGAGATTTTTTAATTTTGTCAAAATTTGGATTCGTACTATGTTTTTTTGTACAGCATAGTTTTGAATATATGAAAGAATTTCTTTAATCCCATTTTCATTTCCGAAAACTAACGTCAACATTAATGTATTTTTAAAATGATCAGAATTTGTAAAAATCGCTAAGGCATTAATAGTTTTTTTATGTTCTGAATAAAGAATTTTTTTCTCATCTATTAGGGATTTAACGCTAGTGTCAGTTATTTGTAACCATCTCCATGATCTTACATAAGATGAAGCAGATGATAAAATGAAATCAATTATTGATTTATTATTAGTAGCAAATTTTACGTTTGTTTTAAAATTGATCTTAGTAGGAAGAAGAGAATAAAAATTCCAAATCTCATTTTTTTTGTAATTTAAGCTGCCAGCAAGGTTAAGAGATTTTTGATTATTAGTTGCTATTAACATTTGTGAAATTTTACAGTTATTTTTTTTAGCAATAGATTCTGATTCTTGGACAAGCCTTTTTGCAAATCCTTTTCTTCTATGACTTTTATTTACCCGAATTCCTTCTATCCATAATTGTTCACTGTTAATTGAGCAATGACATATGGCTACTGGAACATCATTTTCAATTAAAACTAAAAGATTTCCCTCTAAAATCCAATCTTCCCATACATCAGAAATGTAATCACCCCAAGAAAATGTCGTTTGACAAAATTCCAATACCTTGTTTTTATCGGAAGATTTAGCCTTACGAAGTTCCATATCTATCATCAAATTAGAAAAACTATTAAGAATAATCGATCGAAATTAGGTAATGGGTAAAGTAATTGTGGGCAAAGCTTCTGACATACCTCCAGGTAAAATGGTAAAGATTTCTGTAGACGGAAAAGAGATATTGGTTGTAAATTCTGATGGTAATTACTATGCGATGGATGACACATGTACCCATTCAGGTGCAAGTCTTTCAGAAGGTCAATTTCAGGATTCTATAGTTACTTGTGGATGGCATGGAGCTCAATTTGATTGTAAAAGTGGCAAACTAGCAAAATTTCCTGCAAAAATTAACAATTTAAAATCATATAATGTAGTTTTAGAATCAGATGAAGTTTTTGTAGAGGCATAAATTAAAAAAAGCCTACTTTATGAGATATGTGGTGAATACAATGTCAGATAAGAAAAACCAAAATGAAGAATACCTCCAAAATGCCATTGATACATTAAATCAAGTAGCAGCAAACCCGTCAACACCAAAAAATATCAGAAAGAATATTCAGGATTTAGCAAATAATCTTAAAACCAAAGAGCATTCAATGTCTGTTCGTGCATCTAATGTGATAAGTTTGTTAGATGATATTACACAGGATCCCAACGTGCCTTCTTATGTTAGAGTAACTTTATGGCAGGCGGTTTCAACTCTTGAAAATATTAGAGAATAACCAACCAGTAATAAAATTAGAAGATTATCTATCATCACTTCCAAGGGGAATAATTTCAGGCGAAGATGTTCAACTTCCTGACCATTCTTTTAGAGAGATTTTTAAATTTGTAAATTTAGGCGAAAATGATATTTTATATCATTTAGGTTGTGGAAATGGTAAAGGAATTGCTATAGCCCTTGAAGAATTTGGAGCCAAAAAGGCTGTAGGCATAGACATTGATAGAAAAAAAATTGAGGTGGCTAAAATTCTACTTCGGGAAAAGAACGTTGCCAATAGCCAGATTTTAAATGAAGATATTCTTGATTCAAATTTCAATGATGCAACGGTAATCCTGTTTTGGTTCACCGATCCAAAAATTATTGAAACGATGATGGAAAAATTTGAAAAATTAGAAAATGGGTGCAAAATCATAACAATATGGGGTCCGCTACTTGGTTGTCTTCCAGAGAAAGTAGATTTTCCATACATCATTAATCAGATCCCCTTTAAGCCAGCAAAGGATCTTCAAGAGCAGCTATTGGCAGTGTTTGGTACAAAGTGTATAGATTTTGTAAATGCGTGGGAGTATGCTGAAAGATACACCAAAGCAATAGGTTCACCAGATGCTGGAAATGATAGATTCTTAACAATTATTCAATCACTTGTAATTTGGATTAACGCAAAGAATCTTGGAGTATCGTGTAGCGATGAAATCCCTCCAGCAATTAAAAATTATATGGGAATTTTGCGGAATTTTTTTAATATAGAAGTAGAGCATCTGATAAAATGAAAATATCCAGTCATCCTTTTATCCAGTAAATGTGTTATATGATTATGCAAGAACGCATGAACATTAACGTCTCAGCTACGGATTATGATAAAACTAGTAAGACAATCAAATCTACGCTTACTTTACTTGAGGAAATGGTTCATTCAGAAGATGGTTTTATTATTACTGATTCAGAGTTTGCTTTTGGCTGGCATTTTTACGTAGTTAGTGTGAATAAAGAACTTATTCAAAAATTAGCAGATCAAATGGGATCAGAATTTGAGAATTTGAAGGGAAAAGGAATAGAAAAAAAATTTCTCACGTGGCTTACGCAAAAAGTAGAACAAAAAAACTTCAAGATTAAACTTGCAATAAAAGAGGAAATGGAATCAAGTAAGTTCGGTATTTTTTAATTATTTTGATTTTGACAACGCAGTCTAATTATATTTATGAAATAAATAAAAAAATAAAAAAAGCTAACTGATTTTAAAATAATTTAAAACATTTTTAGCTTAAAATCTTCCTGGTCCGCCACGAGTACGATGTTTTGGCAAACATTCTTTACAATACACTGGTCTTCCTTCTTTTGGTTGAAATGGTACCTCTGATTCCTTGCCACAATCTGAGCAAGTACAAGGGTACATTTTCCTGTCTTCTGACATAATATTCGGCCATTTTGGCTACTTAATAAGTATTGTATTTTTAAAATTATTTAGCAAGTAAAAAAAAAATTGACCTCAATAAGTTTAGGTTCATTAAATCAAATTGAAGAGGCCTTCGGGGTGGAATGTAATATTACTTCGATACCCCATCCTTTAGCTAATGTGTAACATTAACTGCGCCTTTCATCCAAGGGTGTAATGAGCAATAATAATTGTATAGTCCAGGATTCTCAAAAGTGTATGACCATTGCTGCCCTGCCTGAATAAAGCCAGAGTCAAAGGTACCATCAGAAATAACTGTATGCATCACACTGTCGTCATTAGTCCAAGTCACTTGCGATCCTGCACTGATTTGGATTGCAGATGGTGCATATGATTCTGTTATCTTTGGATCCCACGAGTTTTTTACAATAGAGACATCAGTGGCAGATACAAATACAGAGGCGATTTGTCCTGAATCCAAATCATCATATGTGATTATCTGGGGATTTTCTAATTGCTTGATCAGGTTTTCTTGCCACAGTATCATAGATTTGCTTCCCTCCGAATTACTTGGGACTTGAATCTGCTGTAGTGTGGAATCGTTCTCCAGCACATCAAGAATTGCCATGGAACCTTTTTCTTCTGGTATTCCATGTGTGTGGAAAAAGTATCTTCCAGGCTCTGCCCATGTTGCTTCAATTATTGCGGCATCACCCATTCCAAGTGTGTGGGTTTGCGCAGAGTATGGCTCGTTCCATAAAATTCCAGAAGGCCACACCTTCATTATTGTGCTGTGAATGTGAAACGGTGTTGTTAGTACAGTTCCAATATTCATGACAAAGAAGCGGGCAGTCTCATCCTTTACGACTTGGATTGGATTGTCCATGTACTGACTTGCATATCCATTGATTGGATAATATTTTGGAAAGTATGCTATCGGATCTTCTGGGTCAAGCTCGCTTAGAACAACCAGGTACTCCCGTGCAGGATTCATTGGTTTTGAGACAGGATCAATGATCATCCCCCCATACATTCCCATTCGAATGTGCTCTGATGTAGGCATTGCATGGCAATGATACAAAAAGAATCCTGCTTCTTGGGCAACAAAATTATAAGTATATTCTTGCCCCGGAAGAATTTGTGGGAATACGCCGTCATTTGCAGAGTTGTGAGTCCCATGTAAATGAATTGTGTGTGCGTATGGTGTTTTATTTATGAACCGAATTGTTACCTCATCGCCCTCATTAAATCTCAGGGTTGGTCCAGGCACAGTTCCATTGTATGTCCAAAGTTTTGTCTTTACGCCCTTGGCTATTTCAATTTCAGCATCTTGGGCAATCATTGTGTATGATCTTTTTTGCGGGTTGGGGTTAGTCGCCTTTGGGTAAACATCGGGAGAAATGTCTTTTGCAAGTGTTTGTATATTAGAATCTGACATGCCAAGAAAATATACCGCTGTAATTGTAATTCCAATTATTACCCCTATTGTAAGATAAAGCGAAGAGGATTTCACAATTAAAACTGTTTGAATTTAGATATTAAGTATATTGAAGTAGACTATCTTCTTGCAATCCTCTAAGGATTATACAATTACGATTAGTCCTAATGGATTCGTACCATTTTTAGTTTAATTCTGTTCAGGGGAAATGAACTAAAAGATAGTCCAAGACAGAATACAAAGTGCAAAATGGGCCTTCGGGGGGAATCGAACTCCCGCCCGGGGATCCACAGTCCCCTATACTACCACTATACTACGAAGGCCAACAAAAACAATTGCTTTCACTTCCACTATTAATCCTAACAAATTTTAGATGTGTTTACGATGAGAATTTACCTTTAGATTTATTATTATGTAAAAAATACTTTTCGTATGAAGGGGAAAGGTTGGTTCATTGCTATGGCCATAACGGTAGCTATAGTTTGGATCGGAGTAAATTATCTATTTCCATTCAAATAGGAAATTTCATAATATTCATTATTTCTGAAGTTTCCCCCTGAATTATTTAATCACCTTTAAATTTGCATAAAAATCAAAAATTTTGATTTGAAGAAGGATTTCTTTTCAAGTAAATTGCGTTCTAGGAAGATAGGCTATAGCGATGCTGTTCAACGCCATATTGAAACTATTGAGGGAGAAAAATTTTCTTGGATAGACTTGCAAAATCCTCATCGTGAAGATGTAGAGAAGCTTTCTCAAAAATATCATTTCAATGCATTAAACATTGAGGACTGTATGACAAAATTTGAATTACCTAAACTAGATAGTTATGATGATCACGTATTTCTTATTCTTCACTTTCCTCCATTAGAAGGAATAAGTGCTATGCCAAAATTTAGCCAACTCTCAATTTTTATGGGAAGCGATTTTCTTGTTACCATACATCAGGGAGATTTGACACCACTTGTTGAGATGGTAAATGCATGCAAAGAAAATTCTGATACGCAAAGAAAACAACGTCTTATAGGAAAATCTACTGGATCCTTACTTCATGAAATAATTGATGTTCTAGTTGATGATTTGCTTCATACTGTAAGGAAGATAGATGGAAATCTTGAGGATATAGAAGATATCGTGTTTGATGAAACAAAGGCTGCTGGCCGCCAGATTTCCATACTAAGAAGAGAGATTACTAAGCTTAGACGAATTGTACATCCACTAAAAAGAATTATTTTAGAAGCTGCTAAAAACTTACAACGATTATCAAAGAGTGAAGAGGATCTTACCCTATATTTTGATGACATTATAGACCATGTCGATAAAGTCATAGAATCACTTGAAGAATCAAAAGAAACATTAGAAATTTACAAAGATACAGACTTTATGCTCAGCACTGAAAAGTCAAGCAAAATTCTTTCAATATTAACATTGATCTTTACGTTGTCTATTCCTGCTACTGTAGTTGGACAGTTTTATGGAATGAACGTTAATCTTCCAGGAGGAATTGAAACTGGGAATTGGGCAGGGTTTGGTCCTTACACTACACTTATTTTTATATTAATAATTTCTTTTATCCCAGCTTTATTCATGTTGCTTTATTTCCGTCGGTTAGGTTGGATTAGTAGTTGAGATATACAAAAATGGCAAAAAAGTTAGTGGATATATTTAATTAAAATATAATGAATGTATCGATATGAGTTGTTCTGGAGAAATTCAAAGTTCTGATGATGAACTAATACAAATCAGACCTAAAATAGTTCAGCAGTTAAAAAAAGCAAAGTATGGGGTTTCTGATCATTCTACGGTTGAATTGTGTCACTGGACAAGAAAATCATTTAAAAATGAAGGGGATTGTTATAAGCACAAATTCTATGGAATCTCCACACATCGCTGCATGGAGTTTTCTCCAGCAGGTATGCATTGTGAAAATAGATGTGTGTATTGTTGGCGCCCAATGGAGTTTTATGACTCTATGAAAATGGAACCAGAAAATGTTGCAGAGCCAGAACAAATTGTATTAAAACTGATGGAAGAGCGTAGGAAATTGATTATGGGTCATTATGGAGATGCTAGACATGAAAAGCAAAAACTAGATGAATCATTATTGCCAGCTCATTACGCCATTTCCCTTTCAGGAGAACCTACAATGTATCCCAAACTGCCTGATTTAATAAAATATCTAAAATCATTGTCTGAAACAAAATCAATATTTCTTGTTACTAATGGCCAAGAACCTGACATGCTACAAAAGTTAAAAGATGAAGATGCCTTGCCAACACAATTGTATCTTTCTACTAATGCTGCAGATTACAAATCATTTCATGAAATTAATAGACCAAGATACGAAGATTCTTGGGAAAGATGGAATACTTCACTTAAAATGCTTTCAAAACTAAACACTAGAACAGTACTTAGGGTAACATTGATTAGAAATTATAATGACGGTGATGAAATGATTCCTGCATTTGCATCAATGCTTAGAAATTCAAGTCCAAACTTTGTTGAGATAAAATCATACATGCATATTGGTCGTTCTACAAACAGGCTTGAGCACGATAATATGCTTGACATGGATGAGGTTAGACATTTTGCATCAAAATTATCAGAACAGAGTGAAATATTTTCTGTAATGGATGAGAGTTTTATTTCTAAAATTGTAGTACTTCAAAATCAAGAAAGATTCATTGATCGCTTAATTTCTACCTATGCGTAAACCAATTAGAAAATTTCTTTAAAGCCATGTAACGATGTGAAATTTCATTTTTGTTTGAAATCATTGCAAAAGTCTTAGTTTGACCATTTGGAATAAAAATTGGATCAAATCCCCATCCATTTCCGTGTGAATTTTTTGAGATTTTTCCTTCTACTTTAGCGTCAAACAAAACTACACCAAATTTGTCATCACAATAAGCTACTACAGATTGAAATTGTGCTTTTCTATTTGTTCTAACAAGCCTTAGAATCCCCGAATTTCCGATTGTTTTAAACACATAAGACGAAAATGGTCCTGGAAATCCATTTAATGATTCGATAAAAAGACCTGCGTCCTCTACTATAACGGGTTTATGACATTGTCTATATGCATCATTAACTTTGAGTGCAGCAATTTGTTTAATCGATTCAGATTGGATTTCCTTTAATTTACTCTTGAAAAAACCCAAGTTTATTCCATAATTTGAGAGAATATTTTTTGCCTCATTGAACTTGTTTCTGTTAGAGGACGCAAATAAAACGTCATACGACATTGGCATATCTTCCACGGCTTTCAATAACTGTAACTAAATTTGTAATTTTACTAAAACGGGTAGACCCTACAACATTTTTATATCCTTTTAAAAAATTTGACCAAGATTTATTCATTATTTTTACATGTGCACTAGACAATATTTCTTTGAATAATCTCAGATCTACTGCATGATCTTCTGGCTTTTTAGTTTTATTTGCAAGACCAAAATCTAAAACAAACATTTTTTTGTATGAGACTATAAAGTTTGATGTAGTTAAATCACCATGCATTATTCCGTTTTTATGCATTACACCAACTATTCTACCAATTTCTCTACAACTTTTAATTAATTTTAATTCAGAAAGATCACTAACTAAAGTACCTGTTATATGTTGCATCAATATTTTACAGTTTTTTGTATCCATATAGTAGATCAATGGAGTATGTATACCAAATGATTTTACATCTGAGATGATTTCAGATTCTCTGATAGTTCTTTGTTTTCGTATCCTTTGATCTAAGGAAGGATTTCGATAGTTTTTTTTCTTTCTAATTTTTAGGATTGCCTTTTTTTTGTTCCAAAAAGTTAGAAAAATGTCTCCTTCTGCTCCTTTTTTTAATAATTTCATAAGACTATATCCACAATCATTCTGGTTTCATTAAGATTTTTCCAAACATCCCTCGTCCATTCAACATCTTTTTGTGAGCCTCTGCTGCATTCTCAAAGGTATATTCTGAATCAATTATTGCTTTAATTTTACCTTTGGACATCCAATGTATGCCAGACTCTAATTCTGCTCTAGTGCCTTGAGTTGACCCTAGAACATTAATTCCCTTAAAGAAAATCTGTCGTAGGTCTGTTTTTACATCATAACCTGTAGTTGCTCCAGTTGTAACTATTGTTGCACCATACTTTAGTAAAGTAAGTTCCTTATTCCAATGAGAACCACCTATATGCTCAAAAATAATATCTACCCCTGAGGGTTTTCCTTTTTTTCTAGCCAAATCTTTTGTAATTTCTTTTACTTCTTTGTGCCAGTCTTCTTTTCTATGGTCAACAGCATAATCTGCACCCAACTGTTTACATTTATCCAGTTTGTCTAGACTTGCAGTAGCAATTACATCACAATTATACAATTTAGCAATTTGAATTCCAAACGTTCCCATACCAGATCCTCCACCCATTATCAGAACCGTTTGGCCAGGTTTAATTGATGCTCTTCCTACAAGCATATGCCACGATGTCATTAGAGTCATAGAAGCTGCTGCAGCTTCTTCATAGCTTAGATTATCTGGAATTTGAACTACGTTTACTTCTGGTAGATGGGTTACCTCGCAATAACCTCCCCACAGAGGACCTGTTTGAAAACCCCAAATTTTTCTACTTTGGCAATCAAATTCCCTGCCACTTGTACAGGCTTGACAAACTCTACAAGTAAGATTACCATTTGTTACCACTCTGTCACCTATCTGAATATGTTTAACTTCATCACCAACTGCAATTACTTCGCCTGCAGCATCAGTTCCAGATATGTGAGGCATTGGAATCTTAATTGGTTTTCCTCGCATTCCCCAAATGTCATCGTAATTTAGTGCAGCAGCTTTTACTTTGAATACTACTTCATTAGATTTTGGTTTAGGTTCGTCAATATCTTTAATCTTTAAAATTTTTTTAAAATCATCGTTAGTAGTGTATTCTTCATAAACTAAAGCTTTCATTACAACAAATTTTGATCTAAACTCTATAAACTTATTTATATAATACTTCTTTAAAGTTGCAGAAATCAAAATTGGTTAATAAAAAAAAGTTAAACACTATTTCTATACTTTGTATCATAATGTTATTGATGGTTAACATTTTAAATTATTCAATTCCTAATTCATATGCAGAAGATCAAAAAACAATTAGAAATAAAAAAATCTATGATGCAGAATGGACTTTTTCTCAAACAATAATTAAAGCCAAAGAACAATTTAACAAAATACTCTCTGATCCAAATGTAAGTGATGGAGAAAAAATTAAGGCTGTGGCTGTTAAAAATAAAGCAATATCAGATGCCAAGATAGTTAAAGAGAAGGTTATTGCTGATGCATGGGCAGAATATAATAGGGTTACGAAATCTAAAGATTCCACAGAAAAAAATAAATTCTGTTTTCTGTGGTGGTGTTGGTAAACTTTCTAAATATAGATATAGTAAGTGCAATTTAAGTTGATTTTATCGTAATAACTTGAAAGTGATCTTTCTTTTGATAGATTATTCCATTATTACAGATTTTATCTATGCACGTTTTTCAATCACAAACTATCAGTTTGTAATTAAGTTAAAATTATAACCCCATTAATTCAGATGAAAATCCAATGGAGGATTCTGAAAAAAAAATTAGGCAAGAGGATTGTAGCGAAGATACTCTCGGTGCTGGAATCCTCACATTAACAAACAAACGTATCGCTTTTGATAAAACACGTGGAAGAATCATGGATTTTGCAAAAAAATTTGGGGAAACAGTTCTAAACGTTCCCCTAGAAGACGTTATCCAAGTATGGAAAGAAGGTCGATTAATGAAAAAAGTGTGTATTAAAGTAAAAACAACTGAAGGAGAAAAATCCTACAAATTTGGGGTTTTTAGTAATGGAAGCTGGCTTAAAATCATGCAAGAAACCCTGAAAAATTCAAGAATTAATAATTAACTTGTACAGTATCTAATCTCCAAGATTGCTTAACAAAAGTATTTTTAATTTCAGAACTTTTTTTCGTTTGTGATTCCAATAAACCAGTCCAGGCAATTTGAGACCCACAGTCTCCTGAAAATTTTATTGGAGTAACAAAAAATTTACAATTTTGTCTCTTACAAACACTTTTTAGCATTTCTGATAATCTTTTGTTTGCAGCAACACCTCCTACTACTAACAATTCTTTTTTCTTGGTAAAGGAAAGAGCTCGCTCTGTAGCTTCGGCAATCATTGCAAAAGCAGTTTCTTGAAGAGAGTAACATGCATCTTCTAGTCCTTGTGGGGTTAGAGATTTTGCAGCTGAGAGTAATCCAGAAAATGAAACATCATTTCCTTTAACAGAGTATGGTAATGGAAAATAATTTGTAGTTTTGCTAGCTAAGATTTCAATTTGTTTCCCACAAGGTGATGCAAAGCCTGCTGAACGTCCAAATTGATCAAGTAATTGACCTAATGTGATGTCTAAGGTTTCTCCAAATACCCTCCACTTATTCATCATAAAAGCAAGTAACATTGTGTGTCCTCCAGAAACCAAAAGGACAAGAGGATTTTTGGCTCCAGTTAGCAATTTACCTAATTCAATGTGACCAATTGCATGATTTACAGGATAAATTGGGATTTGATAATATGTTGACAATGAACGAGCAACTACAGCACCAACCCTTAGACAAGGTCCAAGACCAGGACCTGCTGCATATGCAATAAGATCTAAATCATCGATTCTAACTTTGGCTTTTTGTAAACATTCTGAAAGTACTTCTGCACTTGACTCTATATGATGACGTGACGCTTCTCTAGGATGAATTCCTTCACCTTCAGGAGGGCGATATATTTTTCGTACATCTGAACAGATTTTTCCATGTTTACCTTTCTTCTCAAGTATAGCACAAGAAAAAGTATGGGCAGTGCTTTCAATTCCTAAACACAGCATCTTATCCCCTACTCATACTTGAGATGATTTTAATTACATCCCCATTTTTTAGAAGATGATCGGCTCCAATTCTTTGTTTCGTTTTTGCATCTATAGCATGTAAGAAACCTTTCGCTAAATCAGCATGTACTGTTTCTGCTAAATCTTTGGCATTAGAGTTGATTGGTAAAAGCCTAGCATCTGGAAGAATGTCTCCATCTTTATTGCAAAGTTTAGTATCATCTTCAACTGGATATACTACAATTAATTTTAGAACATCAAAAATAATAGAATTCAAGACATCTTGTATCCCTGTGGAGTCAATTTTTGAGATGACAGACTTTGCTAAATCCAATGCTTTTTGCTGTTGTGATGAAACTTCAACATTTTCTTTAATAGTAAAGTCCTTGTCTCCTGGAATGTAATCAATTAAACCTACCTTTGTGGCTTTCCTCAAAAGTAATTCAGTTTCAGCACTACAAATTAGAATTATTGAATCATTTTTTATTTTATCAACAATTGTAAGATCCTTACAAAGATCTGCTTTGTTAGCTGCAATCAGTATTGGTTTAGTTTTTCTCCTCAATTCTTTTACAAATAGAGTTAGATCAGAGTCTTGCCACTCGGTAGGTTTTTTGGTCAATAGATCTAGATGTAGTAAAACTTCTTGGACTTGATAATCTTTAATTGCCAATCCGCTAAATCGCTTAGCAATTCCATCAACTAGCTTTGCTTTTTTTTGTTCAATTTCTTTTGAGAGTTTTGGCCATTCACGTACTAAAATTTGCTTAAACCATTGATCAAACTCATCTACTACAAATTTTACGTCTTCTAGAGGATCATGAGTACCTATTGGAACTGGTTGGCCTTGAATATCAGTCGAACCTGCAATATCTACCACATGAATTAAGGCTTCAGCCTGTCTTGCATCATCTAAAAATTGAATACCTAATCCTTTTCCTTCATGAGCACCTGGAACAAGACCAGCAACATCAATTAGTTTAATGGGAATAAATCGTGCCCCATTCTTACATAAAGGAATATCATGTTTTATTCCAAAATGCTTACAGGCACAATCTGTTATCACATATGCAACACCAACGTTTGGTTTAATGGTAGTAAAAGGGAAATTCCCTATAGGGACTGGTGCTTCAGTGGCTGCAGAAAAAAAAGTTGATTTTCCAACGTTAGTTTTACCTAGAAGTCCAATTTGCATGCCAAACTAGTATTCCCTTGTAATATTAGTATTGCAGAAATCGTTTAATCTACTTCATTTTGAGTCTATAACATGGCAATAATTATAACAGGAAATCCAGGTGTTGGTAAACATACAATAGCAAAAAATCTAGGAAAGATTTTAAAATATAAAATCTTGGATATTAATCAAATTGCATTAGAATCTGGAATTTATGAAAAAAATGATGAGACAGTTGATATCGATGTAAAAAAATTAAAAAATATTTTAAAAAATAAAATTAAAGCTGATTCAATTATAGTTGGTCATTTAGCACCTTATGTAGTCACCAAAAAACAAGTAAAAAAAGCTGTCATACTACGAAAAAATCCTTACAAACTTATTCCAATATACAAAAAAAGAAAGTATTCGGTAAAAAAAATTTCTGTAAATGTAGGCAGTGAGATTTTAGGAGTAATTGCATATGATTCAATTAAAAAATTTGGAAAAAATAAATCACAGCAAATTGATACTACTTCTAAATCGGTTTCCAAGATTACAAAAGCAGTAATCAGTTCTCTTAAAGGTAAATTCAAAAATGAACAAGTTGATTGGTTAACATTGGTTTCTAAAAAAAATGATTTAAAAAAATTCTTTCCCTACTAATTAAATAATGCATCAGGTGGCAGTATTGTAAATTGTTTGAAATAACAAAATGTGATTTGGCAGGAAGAATTGGTATATTACATACAAACCATGGGAAGGTTGAAACTCCTGCCTATGTTCCTGTAATTCATCCAGTCAAGCAAACCATACCAACGAAAAAAATTAGTGAAATGGGTTTTAGTTTAGTTATTACTAATGCTTACATTACACGTAACCGTTTTGGCGATGAAGCAATAAAGCGTGGAATACACAAAATCATAGACTTTGATGGTGCTGTTATGACTGATTCAGGTGGCTATCAAGTTTTAGAATATGGAGATGTAGATGTTTCTCCAGATGTTATGGCAGAATACGAAATTAAAATTGGTACGGATATTGCGATTCCACTTGACAAACCAACCGGTTATGGATTACCAAAAAAGAAAGCAAAATCGTTTGTTGAACATACTTTGAGGGTTTCAAAACAAACTTTAAAGAAACAAACCGATGGTGGACCAATTTGGGTGGGTCCAATTCAAGGAGGCGAGCATATGGATCTAGTAAGAAAGTCTACCAAATCCCTAGTAGATTATGGATTCAAAATGCTAGCTCTAGGAAGCCCTGTGGAATTTATGGAATCTTATGAATACAAATTACTAGCAAATATGATTATTTCTGCAAAAAAACAAATTCCTACCGCAATACCATTACATCTTTTTGGAGCAGGTCATCCTCTTACTATTCCTCTTGCAGTTGCTTTAGGTTGCGATACATTTGATTCAGCTTCTTACATGTTATACGCAAAGCATGACAGGTACATTACAGAAGATCGCACTATGCATTTGTCTAAAATTCCAAGTTTTTCTTGTCTTTGTGAAGTTTGTTCTAAATACAATCCAAAAGAATTGTTTTCATTGAATAAAGATGAAAAAATAAACAAAATTGCACTTCATAATCTCTATGCTATAAAATCTGAAGTTGATAGAGTAAAGGAAGCTATTCACGAAGGAAGACTATGGGAGTATGTCATCAAAAAAATGCGTTCACATCCCAAACTCTTTGAGGCTATTGATATTTTTACCACTAACCCTAATTATTTTTTAAAAACTACCCCAAAATTCAAAGATTCAGCTATATTCCTTTTTTCAAGAGTTGATCAATTTAGACCTGAGATTATATCTTATCATAATATGGTTCGAAGATTTAGAACCAAAAAAAATACTTTGGTAATTACAGGAGATTCTTCTAGAAAACCATTCTATTTATCTCCTGAATACACTATCTTAAAAAAGAAATTTGCAAACCCAGAGTCAATTCAGTTCTGTCAATACAACCCTTTTCTTGGACTGGTTCCCTTGGAAATTTCAGATATCTTCCCTGCTGCTCATAATGTAATGGCTAGATTAGAATACAGTCCAGAAGATTTTACAATTTTTGCTAAAACATGGAAGATTTTTTTTGAGAAAAATAATTTTACCAACCTATATTGTGATAATAAAGATGAATTTCTTAAGTTCTTTTTGAAAATGCTACCCAAAAGAATTAGAAAAAAATCATTGAGTTAATGAAAAATATGAAAAAAAGAGTGCGAAAAGAAACCGACTATAAACCGGCGTCTTCTGCCCAACCTTTTATGAATACTCCGTTCTTGTGAAGAGGTACAGGTTGTCCTGCAGTGTAGTTCATTGGTCTCATCCAAAAGATTGATTTTGTTGGACAAACTCCAATACATGCACCATCAGAAATGCATCTTTCTGGATAAAAGACAAATGCTTTTCCTCTCTTCCAACCTTCTACAGGTTTTACACGAAGTACGTCTGGGCCCAGAGTAGTACAGATTTCAACGCATAGTGCGCATCCAATACATCTCTGTTCATCTATGTCTGGAAGTATTGCTATTGGCATTTATTTCACTTAATGTAATCATCGCTCGGTTCCTATTTAAACGATGATTAAAATCCATAACAGAGTTATAGAAAAATCTGATCTATTTGTAATGAATCCAAATATCACGTCGTTATGAACAAGAAAATAAAACAATTCTGATTAGTTGAAGCTAAGCTGAAAAATTTCTGATTAGAACTTTTGACAGATGCAAAGCATAAAATAAATTAGTAAAATGCTAGAATTAGAAAATATTTTTCAATAAAATAATTTAGAAAAAACAAAAAAGAATAATGTGATATTCAAGTTTACTTTCTTATTGCATCGATTTGACCTGAGGTTACCCAGTCCAATAGCTCTGCAGCAGATGGATTGAGTTCAGCTTTCTTATCCATAAGATTCTTAACCCAAATCCAATTAATTTGGTTCAGAAGTGGCTTGTTTGCTTCGTCTCCTCCACGAACCTTTGCTACAACTTTCTGGTCCTGTGTATTTATCCAATCTTTATAACTTCTACCCATTGGGATCGGATCTTAGCTAGCGCTAATTAAAGCTTTTGAAGATTATATTAAAAAAAGAATCATATTCTAAAAAGTAACAAGGTTTTAAGGGAGATTCCAGAACATTTGATTTCTTGAATGTAAAGATTCTAGGAGCAGCTCGTGAAGTGGGTAGATCGGGCTTTTTGGTAAATTGCGATGGAGCAAATTTCCTTTTAGATTATGGAGTAATGTTTGGAAGACGAGGGACACCTCCCCAGTATCCAGAGCATGTAAAACCAAAAGAAATTGACGGAATTATAATTACTCATGCTCATTTGGATCATTCAGGTTATGTTCCTTCATTATTTGTAAGTGGTCATAGTAGAGTCTATGCTACTCCGCCTACTCTTGAATTGAGCAGGCTGTTAATTGAGGATATGTTAAAGATAGAAAAAAACTATCATCCTTTTGATATTCCAGAAGTATACAATATGTTACGTAATTCAAAGGAAATAGGTTTCCGTGAGAAAGTTCAGAAAGGAAATTCATCATTTGAGCTTCGTTCTTCAGGACATGTTTTAGGTGGAGGTACAGTTTTAGTAGAGTCAGATAAAAAACGTCTTTTCTATACTGGAGACATTAATCCAAAAGGTTCACGTATGCTTCCTGAAGCTGATCTAGATATTGGCGAAATCGACTTACTAATTACTGAAAGCACTTACTCTCAAACCGAACAAAAACCTAGAATACAATCCGAAGAAGGTTTGATTGATTTTGCAAATGAGATAATGGATAAAAAAGGAATTCTATTTGTTCCAGCATTTTCTGTTGAACGTTCTCAAGAAATTGCCTGTGTTTTTAGAAACGCCAAATTCAAACATAAAATCATAATGGATGGAATGGCACTTAAGGTAAATGAAATAATGCTTCAATATCCAGAATATCTCAGAGATCCAAAAATTTTCGCTGATGCTATCAATCATTCAGTTGCAATTAGAAATGATAGTGATAGAAAAAATGCATTAACTGAACCTTGTGTAGTAATTTCACCAGCAGGAATGTTGGTTGGTGGAAATGCCGTTTTTTATTTGCAACACTTGGCTTTTGATAATAAAAATGGGATTGCTTTAGTTTCGTATCAAGGTGATGGAACACCTGGAAGAAAACTTCTTGAGACGGGCAAGGTTTCGTCACGTGGACGTGATATGAAGGTAGCAGCTGAAGTTAGACAATTTGAATTTTCAGGGCATGCTGATAGAAATGATCTTTTTGAAATGATAAAAAATGTAAAAGGAAATCCAAAAGTCTTAACAGTTCATGGCGATAATGAATCTTGTATAAAGTTTGCAGAGGAGATTCATGAAAGATTTGGATTAGAAGCATATTCGCCTCAAGTAAATGAGACGATTTCTGTATAAAATGAATAAATTTTCTGAAATTAATTTAGATTACAGTATTAACAGCGGTCAAGTTTTCTTATGGGAAAAAGGGATTAATGCATGGTATGGAATCAATGGTTCTGACGTTTTAGCTATTACTCCTAAATCTAATCAAATAAGAGCTTTTTCAGAAAATCCTATGGATATATTTCGGCAGGGGGATAATTCAAAAAAAATTATTCAAAGTATTACTAAAGATAAAGTTGTCAAAAATGCTGTAAAACACTTCCCAGGCCTTCGATTATTAAGACAGGATCCATTTCAATGCTATATTTCATTTATTGTCTCCTCTAATTCGAATATTCAAAAAATAAGACTAGTACTACAAAATTTGTGTAGAAAATTTGGAACAAAAGTAAGATTTGATGGAAAGGAGTTTTACTTATTTCCTGAACCAAAAATCCTGGCAAAAGCCGACATAGGTAGTTTATTGGCTTGCGGATTAGGGTATAGAGCAAAGTTTGTCAAAGAAGCCGCAATCGCTGTAAAATCAGAAATTATTGATTTTGAATACTTGAAAAAAACTAATTATCAAACAACAAAAGAGTCGCTTGTAAAAATTTTCGGTATTGGTAATAAAATTGCAGATTGTATTATGTTATTTTCACTTGAAAAACTAGATGCATTTCCTTTAGATAGATGGATGATAAGGGTTTTACAAAAATATTATTCAAAAAAATTTCCAATTTCAAGTAAAACAATTACAGAAAAAACATATGAAAAACTACACAACGAAATTGTCCATCATTTTGGTCCTTATGCTGGATATTCACAACAATTTCTTTTTAAGATGGAACGAGAGCTTAATGAAAAAAAATGGTTGTAAAAACCCTTAATATGGTAAATAATGGCCAAATTCTTGGGCCTGTAGCTCAGCTTGGACAGAGTGTTGGACTTCTAATCCATTGGTCGAGGGATCGAAGCCCTCCGGGCCCGTTTTTTCTCACAAATTATTTATTTTCATCTAATTGTGAATCTATGTGAAAGACATTGAATTAAAATTAGACAATACAAGTATTTCTCCGTATTCTGAAATCAAAGGTCACATAACAGTAAATTATCCTGGCAGATACGATGGAGTTGTAATTAATACACAAATATTAGATTCAAATGAACTTGTGGTGTATGGATCATATAATGGAAAAAAAATTTCTCAAAATGTTTCTCGCCTTTTCATAAGCAAAGAGGACATGCCACATAACAAGGCTGAGTTTACTGCATCAGTTGAGTTTAAACCAAAAGAAACACATGAGATAAAATTTCGAGTATCTATAATAGAACAGCATAAGGAAATAGAGAGTGATGTAGTTTTTGCTAATTTGAATGCCTAGAATCTTTGTTTTGTTATTATTATCTTAGCCTTCATCCATGGATGAGGAGTGCAATGATAGTCAATTTCATGATCTTCTGTGAATACAAATTCATATGTCTTCCCTGGCAAAATTACACCTGGAGAACCAAATACTCCACTATAGCTGTCTTCGGTAGGAGTGTCTGGAGTCACTGTGTGTGCTACCTCATCAGTATTTGTCCAGATTACATGATTATCTACTCCTAACTGAAGGTTGACTAGTTTTGGAACAAAGTTATCTTGTTGAGATTCTTGAGATGAACCAGGAATCATTTTGATATCTGTAACAAAAGTAGGATGTAGAATATTCTCTTCAACTTCAGGTTTTGCGCTTTGTTCTGGAAGATAAAACATCTGATAATATCCAAGACCTACTGAAAGACCAATAACTAATGTAATAATTGCAATTCCATAAGCAGGACTTGATGATGTAGTCTGGCTCAACAGTTTGATGGCTTTGTAAAAGTCTTATAAAGCTTGTTTAGGTTTTTGCGATACTTTAGTTAGGGCTTTTTAATATCAGAGGTTCCAAGATTAAGTTCCCTAGTAAGATTATGACTTGAAGATTCTGCTTTAATTTGTGGGACAGTCTCCTTTGGAGCATCTTTGGGCAATTCCTTTTGTGACTTTGCAGAAGCATCAGCAAGTCCCTTCATTTGTGCACTTGCAGGTTGCTCTGCTAACGCCTTTAGTTTTTCTTTTTGCAATGGAGGGGGAGGAGGTGGTGGATTTTTTGCTTCATTCATTCCATATCTGTATACATGGAAAAGTCCTGCAAAAACAATTAGAATTAGTCCTACAAAGAATATCGATAGGTTTTTCATTCCAGTAAGAGCTGCATTGTAAGCTGCAATATTTAGAAATACCATGAATGCAATCAATGCTACAATTACCCAGTTTATCCATTTTTCAGAAAGTTCAATTTTTGCAACTTTTTTTGGACCTTTGTCTTTTGCAAGCTTTGCCTTACGTTCTGCATCCCTTGCAAGATGTATCATCATATAGCTAAAGCCAAAGCTCATTGGAACCATAATTATCATTACACTGTAAAGATATACTGGATCTATGACCAATCTCTGTACAAGTGGTATAGTTGTGTCTGATGGGATATAAAATCCCCAATACGTGGTAACCATAATTTGTGCAATTCCTGTGATTCCAAATGCTGTTATAATTGGACGATCTTTCCATGAGAACTTTTTGTATCTGTCTATAAACGGCATCAAAAGCAAAGATGCGATAAACAATCCTGGCCACAATACTCCAGTTACGAATTTGTCATACTGTGTCCTAAGAAATGAATACAGTCCTGTCAGATACCATTCTGGGACTGTAATTCCAGGTGGCACAGTTGGGGTAAATTTGAATCCTAGATCAATTGGGAACACTCCACCTGTGATTAAAATAGCACCTGAAATTGCCATGACCATTGGTACATCAAATACAAGGAAACGAGGAAAGTGGACTGCCATTAGTCCAAGCATTACTATTGGTAAAACGAATACATGTTGAGCATAAAACCTAAGGACAAAGTCATGAAAACCAGCACCAAACATTGCTTCTCGTATAGTTGGTCCAGCTATAGGTATTGAGTTTGTTAACGAAGCTGCAATACTAATTGCAAGCTCGGCTCTTTCACTAAAAATAATATCATATCCTGTAAAAGCTTCAAGAATCGTTACAGTACCAAGAATTATTCCTGTTACCCATAGTATTTCATTTCTAATTTTGTATCTTCCACTAAAGAACTGATAGTACATGTGTAATATTGCAAGTAGGACCATTGCGTTAGAGCCATGATAGTGAATATTTCTGATATGGAATCCAAAGGGAACATCATTATTGATAAACTGCACACTGTTCCATGCTCTATCTATAATTGGTTCATAATAGAACATCAGCAGAGCACCAGAAACTCCCAAGATAATAAACGTGATAAATGTCAGCATGCCCAAAAATCCAAATGGACTTACAAATCTTGCAGGAAATGAAAACTTGATTGAAGTAAAGATGGTTCTATCTAATCCATCCCAGATCCAATAGATTAATGCAACAGTTCCTGTCCTTCTACTTAACGAAACGGCCATACCCTACAACTCCATTTGCATTAACTCCCCAAGTAACTGGTGAAATAAACATAAATCCTTTAGAATCAGTTTCAAAATTAAGTCTAGCAAGAGTATTTGATGGAGGTGCTTGTAATGATGCAGGTCCTGCAAATGCTGTACCTGTCAATGGATTGTACATGCTTCCATGACATGGACATTCTCCTCTTTTTCGTCCTTCTTGTGGCCAATATTTCCACAAACACCACAAGTGGAGACACACCATACTATAAGCACGAAATGAGCTAATGTCATTTTTTGCACCTCCAAGTTCTTCTGGTAATCTTATGAATTGCCATTTACGAAATGCTTCTCCATCAAGAACATTATCTCCTGTTTTTGGATAAGTAATAACTTCAGAATGATTTAGTGGAAAAGTGTTAACATTTGCTTGGGTGTCATCAGGTAAAATTACTGGAGCTTTTGCAAGTGAAGCAGATGAGGGATTTGGCATAAAGTTTCCCCATGGAACAAAAGGCGCAAATGCAACTGCAGTGGCACCTGCCCCTAATAGTTTCAAAAAGTCTCTTCTGGATAGCGGTTTTGTTTTTTGACTATCCTGTTCTGACATTCAAGCTCTCGTACTCGCCAAATTGTTTATAAACCTTGTTTCATTTTGACACAGAAATTTTGATTTTCTTTGTAGCAAATAAAACCGATAGAACACCGATCGCCAATCCAATAGAGATTCCTAGTATTAGAAGATAGTTTTGATCTGATTCCTGCTTTTCTTCTAGGATTGGAGTGGGGGAAGTGATGCTATGATCAACATTAAATGAGATTTTTTTCTGGGCTATATTTCCTGCTTTATCTTCTGCAGATATTTGGATTTGATAATTGCCTTCTTCAAATTGGCTAGTATCAAATTTTAATTGTGTTTGATCTCGTAGTTCTCCATTAGGTAGTTTTATTTTTATTCCACCACTGTCTAAAAGGTTAGCATCAATTGCTTTAAAATTAATCAATAAAGTTTCTGAAACTGTCATACCATCAACTGGAGAATCAATTACCAGAGTGGGTTTGGTGTTATCAATATTTAATGTAAAAGATTTTGTTGCATTAAATCCTACAACGTCAGATGCAAATATTTTTAGCTCGTAAGAGCCATCTTTGATTGATTGTGATTCAATAAAGTTTGAAGTGAAATTAAATTCTGTATTATTTAGAAAATATTTTACTTTATCAAGGTTATCATCAATTATTTGCGGCATAATTGCAATGTGACTGCTTACAACTTCGGGTAGAGTTAGACTAATAATTGGAGCTTTATCATCATGCAAAATTGTTGTAAACTTGGCAGCAACAGTTATTGGTTCAGTGGGTGAATTCCCACCAAACAAAGTTGAATGGATCATCAGAGTGTATGTGCCTGTCTGATTAATTGGAGTAAACAGAACAGTAGAGGTTTCATCCTTATTTTTTACTGGGAAAAATCCTCCACCCTCACTAAATGGTGTGGTTCCAAGCCAGTCATTAGAAGGCCAGTTCATAAAGTGACCAAATACTCCTGACGGAACATTAGTTTGAATTATTCTTCCTTGCGGATCAAAAACAAATGCAGATACGCTAGTATCTTTATTTTTCCATGAGATGTCTATAGCTCCTGTATTTATTGATTTATCAGCAATTTCAAAGTAATACTGTCTCCAATCACCTGACATGTAACGATTTACCATGTCAAAAGCTCCTTTTACAAATCCATTTCGATATAGAATGTCCTCATCTTCTGAGGTTGTAATTAATACAGTTTTGTCTTTTGTATCAACTAATTTTTTTACTCCAAAAGAAATTGGAACGTTAGCTGTGTGTTTGTCTCCCTCAAATGATAGGAATCCTTGGTATACTCCTGATTGAAAGTCAAGTGGTACAACTATAGTTGCTGTTACAACAGTAGAATTTTTGGGAGGGATTTGGATATTTTCATTGTCAAGCCAGATTAGATCCCATTTGTCTTTTTTGTAGTAATTTGAAGTCAATGTGAAATCCATTGAGGTGGAATTTTTTCGTAAATCACCAAGCCAATAGGAATATTTTGTTGGGACAGGATAAATTCCAACTACAGGTGTATTTTGAAATTTTAGATTAGGCTCTGAAATACGGGCTTCTTGAACTGTTCCCCAAGAACCACCTCTGTTTACCATCGATATTTCATCACTAGCAATTTTAGTATCGTTATTTTTGTCATTCCAATCATACAAGTAAAGTGAAGATATTTTCATATCATTTGCATAAACTGCTTCTGTTTTATTCATGAATTCATCAAATGGAAAATTCAGATTCAGTATCATTAACGAAGCATCATTAGGAATAGGATATGTTTGATCAAAGTAAGAGTAAAGATTGTTGTGTTCTTTAGCATCAACAAGTCTGTAATAATTTGGAATATAAATTCCCGATTTGTTGATTATGGAATCTTGTAAACGAACAGCAGTTGTTTCATTGAACTCTGTTTTTTTAATAAGTTTGAGAGTCTGAGGTTTTATTGTAATGTCAAGAGGTTTATCAGTAGGATTCTCAATTGTAAAAACAGCGGTACTTCTTTCTCCTGGAAGAAGTCTTCCTGCAAACCAGCTAGTGTTAGGTTGATCTTTTTTAACTAGTTCAAATTTGTCAATGCCAAATAATGTAGAGTTTAGTGAGTTAATTGGGACATCCAAAATCTTCTTAATATTAGCGTATGAGGCATCATTATAGACAATAAATTCGTCATCTTCTCCGTTGACAAATTGAACTGCATCGTATACATTTACGAGGCCTGAACCTTGAGTGAACGGATCGTTATACAAATCAGTGGCAGTAGACATTAAGATATTCTTAATTCTAAAAGGATCATAACTCTGAAAATTTTTATTCATACTTTCCATTAGAACTGCTGCGCTACCTGAGACTAGTGGAGCAGCCATACTTGTTCCACCAAAGAGTGAAAATGCTTTTTGAGAAGGATCTTTTTTAATTTTTGATATTGTAGTAGGAGTGAAGCTATATGCTCCTATACTCATTATGTCAGGTTTTGGATCACCAATTATACCTGGTCCTCTGCTAGAAAAATCTACTACATTGTTTTTCTGATCTGTTGTATTGCCAAATCTTAGTTGACCTTTAAATGAACCTGAACCAACAAAGACATTGTTAGTGGTTGCCCCAACTGTAATACCATAAGGTGAAGCATTAGGTAGTCCAATTGTTCCATAACCATGTCCGGAATTTCCTGCACTTGTTACAATTGTAACGCCTGGATAATTATCATCAAGCGTATGAGGAACAGATAGAACACTTAGTATCAATGAAAGTGTATCAAGTCCTGGTCCTGATTGTAAAGTTGGAAAATTAGAAACTCCCCAACTATTTGAAATTATATCTGCACGTGGTTTTCCTTCAAAAACCCATTTGTTGTCTTTGCTATCAAATCCTGCTGCCCACAACCAGGCGTATACAGTATCTCCAAACCATAATGCCTTTACAGGAATAATTTTTGCACCTGGTGCAACTCCCTGAATTTTGTATTTACTAGTATTATTGTAAATATCATATTCTACAACTCCTTTAGATGCAATAGAAGCAGCACTTGAGGTACCATGACCAGCTGTATCAGTCATTACACCAAAGAATGTTCCTTCTGGATCCATAGCGGGAAGTAAGGTTCCGTTAATTGCTTTTAGATTTTTATCAATGTCAGCTTTCTTTTTGTTAATTACACCATAAACATCCATTACTTGCGCACCGACAGTTCCTGCACTATAATCTGACCGGCCATCACCATCAAAGTCATAGACTAGATGTTCATTTCCGCTCCCCAGAACGATTGGTTTTTCATCTGTAAAGTCAAAATCGTAATCTGGCTTTTGACCTGGTTTTAAATCAGATCTTGTAAAATCCTTCCAGGAAGATGACAAGTCAGGAATAATAGTATCGTATAATCCAGGTGTATGTGAATCAACTACAAGTACTGGCACTACCTGAACACCAGCCAGTGCTCCTTGTAGTGTTCCTTGATAGATAATTCCTAGTCTATAGTTTCCACTTTTTGATACAATGTAATCACGATTGTTCTTACCAATCTTCATATCATCTTTCAAAGTACCATTAAAAATTGGTGTTGGACCAACCGATGGAAAAAATGAATTATATATTGATATTGTTGTACCATTGTTCTTTTGGTTTAGGTCTAAAAATACACCGTCACGAGTAATGTATACAGATGAGGTAGCTTTTTCTGGTAAAGCTTTTGTATAGTTCCTAAGGATTCCCATTTCGTTAATGTTTGCAACAAATGTATTGTTTGTTAATACTATTCCTTGACCATCAGCATCTAGCATTATCGGATGATTGTTCTGATCTCTTGCAAGAGAGTCAATGATATCAGGATTTGAAAAATCAACACCAGTATCTACAACTGCAATGTTTACACCAGAACCATTGTAACCATATTTGTTAAATGCCTCTTCTGATTTTACAATACTTCCTATTCTAGATATATCTGGAATTTCATTGGTGTTATTTGCTAAATGAAAATCTAAAAGAAAGTCTTCAATAACATTATAACCTGCAGCTTTGAATTTTGCTGCTTCATTTTCTGAAAGAACTCCTACTGAGAAAAAACTGTCTTTTGTATTCACTAAATGAATTAGATCACTCTTGGTTGTTTTTACATCATTGATAGAGCCATGACCAAAAACTAGATATCTTTTGACATTTTTTTGTTCATTTAATATAGCGGGTTTTATTTTTACAAGTTCTGAAGAGTGTGTAATTATTAAATTAGGATCTTGAAATGAATTTTGTTGTGGAAGGTCACCACCTAAAAATCCCTGTGAGCTTCCAATTAATACAGAAAAGACAAGTATCCCAGATAAAAGTAGAGGTAGCATCCCAGTCATAATTGGGAATAGTTATTTTTTACTCTTATAGCTATGTATGTGTTAACAAACACTATCTTCTTCGTGCAAATATTGCAATCTGCAAGGCTACTATAATTCCAATTGAAGCGACAATTGGAAAAAGTAAAGAATTTAGCTGTACTGAAGATGCTTCAATATTATTTACTGAGGAAGAAATTGATGTTACGCTAGAATCGATATTTTTACTTGCACTATTAAGGGTTAAACCAAATCCTTCTATCTCTGACTTTAATCTGTCTAGTTCTCCAGAGGTCTCATCTAAAACTGAGTTTAGCTTTACAATTTGTTCTGCAACTCCACTAATATCTTGGCTCAAAACTGATGTTGCTGCAGAACCATGAGAAATGGTTCCTTTACTAAATGCTACCATGTGAAAAATATACGTTCCTTTTTGTTTAGGAGTATAATCAACATAGTATAGTCCTTCATGAAGAGTTGAAAAAGATTGAGTGAGACTTTCAACTTGATTTGTTGGAGTATGAACGTGTGAGGTACCTAACAGTTCATTTGGATCACCTCCAACTAAAAGGCCATCACTAGTTACTTGGACAAATACTCGAAAGGGTTGATCAACTGCGGCAATCTCTGGGGCAAAAACTGATGCAGTTACCCTACGTTCCACTGGTACTTCTATAAGTTCAGATGTTGACGTAAACTTGATGTCAACTTTTTTAGAAAATCCATTTTGAGTTGTACTAATTGCTTCAATAGTATATGTTCCATATGGAAATTTTGTAGATGGTTCTGGCCATGTTAAGAGAACGTGGTTAAATGATCCTTCTGAATCAACTATTATTTGATCAAATACAGCAATAGTTCCATCAGGGGCAAATAATCTTATTATCAGATTTTCATTTGATATGGCCTTACCATAAACAAAAAGAGGTTCTCCATTTGAGTAGACCTTACGGTCAGTAAATAGATCTAGTTGTTCTGCATTTATTGAAGGAATGGCACTTGCAATAATTATTATTAATAAAACCCAGATTGTTAGTTTCAATTATGAATACAACACTCCTCTCATAGATATTACTTCTGAAAAAATGATCTTGTCTACAACTTACGTTGTCTTTGGTTTTTAAAAAAAAGAAAAAAAGGGAAGTTTGAATTTTCTAGTCTTAAATGACGTTTACAGTTGTTTTGACTGGTGGTGATAGTGCGGTTGGATTATCTACGCTTTCCCATACAAATGCTGTTGCAGTGTATTTTCCGGGTGCGCTAGGTATCCATGACAATGCTGGGCTAAATGATTGTCCAGCAGTCAGTGAACCGGTAATCCATGCTAGTGAAACTGTGACTCCGTTATCATCCTGGACCTGTACCAAGTATGCAAATGCTTGCTCTCTATCCTGTCCATTTGCTAAATCGGATGTAATCTGTACCTGTTGGTCCACTGATATCTCACCTAGTGAGTTACCAAATGCATCAACCACGCGGATACCAGAAGCTGGTGCCCGTTCAAGTGGTGGTACGATTGTGCCGATTATTGAAGTGGCAGTAATATCGAGTTGATCTGCAGTTGTGTATGGGTCTGGTAATGTATTGTCTTTATACTCTGCGGTGATTGTGTCACCTTCTGAAACTCTGAGTCTGTGACCAGAAGAATCATCAGCAACAGTGAAGAACACTGTTCCCTCGAATATTCCAGTTGCCTCATTAGTCTCAGTTACAGTAAGATCAATACCTCCGGCGTCAGAATCTGACCAGACATTAGCGTCGAAATTATCGACTGCTTCTGGATTCAAGTTCACATCGGGGTCAACTATACGTACTACACCTGTTCCTGTTGCTGGGTAACTTGCTTCTAACCATTGGACTTCGCCGATATTCCATCTAATTAATGCAGATCCTACTACAGTTTCATCCTGAGAAAATTCAAAGGATACTGTAATACCATCGTCATCACTAGATTTTAGGAATCCGTCAGTTGGGCCTGTTCCAGTTGTAATACCGGATGCATCGCCCGTTATTCCATCACCGTCAGCATCATGGGTTGAGAATCCAGTAAGGATTACTTCACCTGTAAAGATGCCAGTGTCAGTACCTGTTTCGACCAGCTTGTATGGGTCGATATTAGAACTTCTAGTAGCTACTTTGATTGGATCTTCTGGAGTGTTTCCAATTTCATCAATCAAGTTGCTATCGAAGTTATGATCAGGTGCTACGATTGTGATGTATACTTTGTCAGTCCAAGAGTATACTTTTTGATCAAGTTCCACTGTAGCGCCAAAGTTGGATGTGAATATTGTAAGATTGATATCTTCATTATCATCACCAACATAGTCTGCTCCAGATGGACCCCAGTCAGTATATTCTAATTTGACTTCTTCGCCTCGTTCTAGCTTGTCACCATTCAATGCTTGAGGAATTTCAATGACAGATTGGAATATTCCAGTGCTATCACCAGTTTCTCTGAAATTGGATGGTTCTGGATCAAATGCAGCTCCGTTTCCACCAGCGTTACCCATGGTAACTGTGGCAGCGTCGGAATCCCATTCGATCGCATCAAGGTCATAGGTCTCTGCGTTATCGTTATCGAGATCCCAATCGGGTTCGATTACGGTAAGAATCATGTCAGCGCCTATGATATAGACGGATTTGTCAGATTGTAATACACCGTTTCTTAAGTCAAATGTTGCGGAATCAGTTACAGTATTTGGATCACCAGATGCGTCTGTTGGGTCAGTATACTCTACAGTGATAATATCACCTTGCAGTAAGCAAAAGTTACCTGTGGTAGCAGTTGGTCCTGGGAGGCTAAATCTATCACTGGATAATATTGATCTTGTAGCATTGGTGCCATCTAAGTATATGCCAGTTGGTGGACATATTGTGCTTAATGGACCATCAGTATATCTGACTGCTAAATCAAGTTCGAATATTCCAGCGTCAGGTGCAATTTCAGTTAATGGACCAAATTCTCGTGTATCTAGGGTAACTGTGTTTCCTTGAGTGATGGTATTACCACCAGCTGCAGGTCCACCAGCTGTTCCTAGTACAACTGAGTTTTGACCTCTAGATACTAAAATCTTTACAGGGCCATCATATGCACCAATAGCTTGCGTTCTGTTTGTTAGTAGTGAAATCTTGTCCTCACCACTTGCAGATACATCAAAGTCTGGATCGTTTACTCGTATGTGAACGGTTACATCTCCATTTCCTAGAGTATCTGTTGCGTCATTAACTGTTGGAACATTTTTGGCTCCTACCTTATCACTCTCAGGTCCATCTGCATTAATTGTTACACCTGTTGCGTGAATTGGGAATATAGAGAATTTACCTGAATCTACCTTCTTAGTTGATCCACCAGCAATATCAGCGGTTGTACCCCATGGAACTGGATAAACAGTTCTATCGAGGCTAACTGAACCAGTGTTTGCACGGATACCAGCGCCATCACCTACTTCGATGATTTCACCAGATGCATCACGGAAGTCAACATAGTTAACTTCCATATCTACACCAGTAGCGCTTGTTATGCCTGCTGCTGTTCCATCTGTACAGTATGTTGCAGGTACTATGTAGTTGCCTTTGAAGATACCAGATGCTGCTGCAGTCTCAACTAGTGAGAATCCAGTTTCACCTAATCCATCATCACCGGCACCAATACCTACGGTACATGAGCCAGCACCTGCAGAGTTAAAGTTAGTCCATCTGGAATCGTCAAGTGTAATATCTAGCAATCTGCCAAATGGTTCACCTGCAGTGTTTGAGCCATAATTAGCTGCTCCGACTGCATCAAATGCAGCGTCAGGAGCAACTCCGGTTGGAAGTGGTCTAACTACTGTAAAGATATCAATAGTATCAACATCTGTGTTTAGGTCTTGGTCTTCAACTGTAACTGTTACTGTATCTGCGACTTTGTAAGTACTAGCATCAAATGATACTACACCAGAGTGTGTTGGAGCTTCTTGCTGATCTGCTATCTGAGTATTTGTACCGTCTGCACCTTTATCAAGATAATTGATTCTTGGTGAGTCTTCATCGGTGAGATCTTCTCCGACAATAATTATAGGTTGGTCATTTATTGGGGCAATACCCAAGTATGTGGCCGTGTTGTTTACATTTAGCTGATTAAGCATCTTGTATTCAACTGTACCTAAAAATTGTCCAGTATTATCACCAGATTCTTCTAGTTCAAATCTGTAAATAGCGTTGTTAAATCGTTCAGTAGCTAAATTTCCATCTCCGGTTGTACCGAAGCTGAAAACATCAACAGCAAATGGATATGTTCCTGATGTTAATGTTCTTCCAGCAGAAGCTGCTGGAATTGTAAAGCTAAAGTCAACTGTTAGATTTTGTGTTCCTCCAACAGCTGCTACAAATGGAGTTACATCAATTAGGTCTTGATAATCGGATGTTGCAGCTTTTACTACTACACCAGTACCAGCAAGTCTAGTTGTTGCGTTTCCAGCAGTTATTGAAAATGCTGCATTATTTGTAACATTAGCAATTGATCTGATATCATAGTTGAGGTATACGAATTTTGAATGTGTAGTTCCTGCATCCCATTCTTTAGGTGCAGTTGGATATGTGAAGTTAAGAAATAGTCCAGGTGGAGTTGCTATTGTAGTTGGAAGTGGAGAAAGTCCTGTCTTTGAGTATACAGCTCGTAGTACAAAACTAAATGCATCTGTTGAAGTTGAATTGAATCTTAGTCCAGTAGTTGATTGTGTAAAGTTAGCATTTGCGCCTTCTAGTGTTCTTGGAGTACCAATTTGTAATGATGGAATGACAGTAAAGCGTGGATCAGACAATTTAATGTCTTCATCTACTCTGCTATTCAAGTTTGTATCTTGATCAGTTAGAGTTACTGGAATCTCTTCTCCAGAGTTCCATTCACCGCCAATTTTACTTGGATCCATATCAATAGTACCAAAGAAGTTTGCTATTAGAACTGATACTGGAGAGTCGTTATAATCAATAGTTGCAGTTGTGCCTCTTGGGGCATTAGTTGCAATTCTGATGTTTGCTACATCAGACTCATCTGTATTTTGGAATATACCAGAGCTTGTTTCTGTCTCTACAACTGTTACTGGAGCACTATTTTTGCCCAAGTTTTCTGTTGGATCTGCTGTTCCTTTTGCGAGTACCCGTGCTGGGTTATCGTTTGAGGTAATGTTTTGATCATTATTATCAAACAGATCTAAAACTGGGGATGGTGCATTATTTGGATTGTAATTAATCTTTAGTACACCAAGGTCTCCTGCATTAAGTGTTGTAAGATTTGCTACCAAGTTTGGAGTTCCTTCTGCGACATTTGTACCTGCGTTTTTACCATTCTCATCATATGCCTGATAGACAGTTGAAGAGTTTGTATTGTTACTACCGAAGGTCCAAGAGTCTTCATCAGTTGGATCAACATTTAGCCAGTTATCTGAAATTGTAAAGTGTAGATCAGCACCTTGTGGGTAGCTTGCTCTATCCTTTGATATTGTAGCCCAATCATCTAAAGCGTCATCAAATTGTATTGTAACAGTTTGTGGTGAACCACCACCAATGTTATACACTACTTTGGCGTCTCCGCCTGCGGTGAAACTGTAGAGTTGGATAAATGGCCATGCACTTTTAATAACACCAATTTGTCCTACTTTGGTATTAGTTCCTGAAGGATTTGTTGGTGTTTTTGGTTCTCTAACTACGTTAGTTGTGTTTAATCCGTTTGCAGGAGCAACACATCCACCAAGTGTACCAGGTACATCTGGGACTAACATGTCGTTATGTACGTATACACCTTCTGTATCACTGAATGATCCAAGGAAAGTGTTACCCATTGATAGTGGTGCCGTTGCAGCTGTACAACCTTTGCCAAAGTCTAAGCTTGATCCTGATGTTACTGAAAGTCTATCTGCATTTGTTGCCATTGTTTTATCAGCAAAGTATGCATACCATGAACCATCACTTGCTTGAACCATTCTAAGGTCTTTTCCGTTTACTGTAACGTCCGGTTCTGCTGTTGGTTTATCTCTATCCTTTAAGGCTGGATCGTTTACTACAACTTCCACGACCATTGGTCCACCGAATCTATCGGGCTTGAAGGATTGTTCAACAGAAACGAACAGGTTTGCGTTGGCTTGAGCGTGTGCTGCTGGCATTGAACCAGGTACAGCAAATATCATGCCACCCGCAATCATAATTGTCATTAATGTAAGACTAGTTATTTTACGTCCTATCTCGTTTTTCATGTTATTGTTGTACTGTTTCAAAGTTGCTATATAAAACTAATGGACAATTTGTCCATTATTACCAATTTTTTTATGTAATTTACTGTTCAGAGGTAGTCTTTATGAAATATTTCGATTAATCGTTGTAAACTTTACATTCCTAGTCTGATTTATTCGATCAAACACCAATTTTTTAGTGGTTTTAGAGTAAAATTTCAAATTTTTCAAGTCCAATTAGCAGCTTTTAGTCACAGCCTCCGTTTTGCCTATGAGGCTATTATATAGTAAAATTGCTTCTTTTTGGTCTTTTGTGCCTACTATTACAGCAGAACCACGCTTCATAAAACTCACAGATTGCTCATTTGTTCTCAAAGATAGTCCAAGATCACCCTGATTTTCTACTCGAAAATTTTTTTCTTTTGCATTTTTTGTCACTATCGCAATATCTAAATCAAATGTACTAGTGGGCGTCAGGGAGAAGGTTCGTTTTCCTCTGTTTCTTCCACATAGCTCTTCAATTATCATGTCTTCTTTTGGAGATTCTACGACTATACCATTTCCACATACAGGACATTCATCTGCTTTGAATGTACGTGTATGAACAAAATCCATGTTTTCTAAATCAACATGTAAGATTCTATCAGCAAGACTTGGTTTTTTACCAATAATAATTTTAACAGCTTCTGCAACTTGTATCGCACCAATGATAGACAGTATGGAGGGGTGCACCCCCTCTATGCTACATGTTGGCATAGAATCTTCATCAAGTGCAGGAAACATACAATGATAACATGCACTTTGTTTTGGCAGAATTGTAAAGACTTGACCAGTTACTCCAACAGCTGCACCAGTAACAAATGGAATATTTTTTGTAACACATGCTTTGTTAAGTGAGTATCTTGCATTGACACTATCTAGTGCATCAATTACAACATCACATCCATTTACAACTTCTAATGCAGTATAATCATTTACCGAAATTGGAAATGCTTCTATTTGCACATTAGGATTAAGTTTTTGTAATTTTTTTGCAGCGACTTCAACTTTAACTTCACCAATGTCAGAATCATCAAACATTGTTTGTCGATGTAAATTAGAAAGCTCTATTACATCTCTGTCAACTATTCGCAGCTTGCCAATTCCCATTGCAACAAGTCTTGTAGTAATTGGATTACCTAGTCCACCAACACCAACGACACAAACTTTTGCGTTACAAAGTTTTTGTTGTCCTTGATAACCAATTTCTTCTAACATAACTTGTCGTGAATATCTGTCAAGATCTTCAGCTGACAGCTCAGAGCCACCAGCTACTGCAGGTAAAATGTAAACTTCATCGCCATCTTTTAACAAAGTTTCCATACCACTAGAAAATTTTGCATTTTTTCCATTGATGTAAATATTGATTAGAGATCGTGGTGTTCCATCTTCATTTAACACTCTACGTTTAAAATCATCTCCCATTTTTTCTGATATATTAGAAAATGCATCAGTAAGTGTTGTAGCAGAAATCTCTATCTTTTTTTCTCCTCCTCCTTTGTTTAGAACAGAGGGAATTGTGAATGTAATACTAGTCAATTTACCTTATCACCGCAGAGATTTTTGAAATGTCTGCCTGCATTACTTCTGGCATCGGGAGAATCTCCATAATTGATTCAGTTGCTTTTAGTCCATTACCTGTAACGTAACATATGACATTTTCATTTTTATCTATTTTGCCATCATCAACTAGTTTTTTTAGAACAGCAACTGAAACACCACCAGCAGGTTCTGTAAATATTCCCTCAGTTCTTGCAAGTAATAGTATGGCATCAAGTATTTCTTTATTGTTTGATTCTTCTGCAAGTCCATTATATTGTTTTAATCTTTTTAGAACATAACGACCATCACCAGGATCACCAATGGCTAAACTTTTTGCAATAGTATCAGGATATTCAACAGGTATGACATCGTTACTTTTTTTCTTGTATGCATCAACAATTGGTGCACATCCATGAGGTTGTGCAGCTACCATATGCATTGACGATACATCATTTAACAATGAAACACTTTGTAATTCTTCAAATCCCTTACAGATTGCATTTAGCATTGCACCACTACCTACAGGAACTATAAGTTGATCAGGAACATTCCAGTCAAGCTGCTCAGCGACTTCAAATGCTAATGTTTTTGATCCTTCCACATAGTATGAACGCATGTTTATGTTAACTATACCAATTCCTTTGCTATCACCAATTTGGGCTGCAATTCTATTGGCATCATCATATGTTCCATCAACTGCAATATATTTTGCTCCATATGATAGCGCTTGAGCTATTTTTGCATGTTCAATATCACTTGGTGCAAACACATAACAGGGAAATCCACCTTTTGCTGCATGAGCTGCAGTAGCTGATGCAAGATTTCCAGTTGATGCACATCCAACTGCTGATAGACCAAACTCTTTTGCCTTTGATACTGCAATACCAGCTGGTCTGTCTTTAAATGAAAACGTTGGATTAACAGAATCGTTTTTGATGTATAACTTGTTAAGACCAAGTTTTTCTCCTAGTTTTTTTGCATGGATTAGAGGAGTCATTCCTGCATCTAGGCTTACAATGTTTGATTTGTTCTGTATTGGCAGCATCTCAAAATAACGCCAGTAGGTGTGCTCACGGTTTACAAAGGTATTTTTTGTAATAGAAGGAAAATCATACTTTACATCCAGTGGCCCAAAGCACTCATCACAGATATACTTGAAAGTAGAATCGTATTCTTTTTTACATTCCCTACACTGGAGTAATACTTTGGTCATGTAGATTCTACTCTCTTATAGTATTGATAAAAAACGCTAATATCAAGTTAAGTAATACTTAACTTTAATTTTATAAAAATTAAGTCCTTATTAATTATACTTTAAAGAAACTATTAGGGATTAAAGAAAGACATTAAAAATTCTCTTTATTTTGAAAAATTCTTTGCAATTAGTAGTAATTTTAAAAAATATAGAACCCATTTCTTTCAAAGACTGGAATATGATAAAAATGGCCATGCTGATAATTATAGGCATTACTGCAGTAGTAGCGATATCCATATCCTTAGTAGGTATAACTATACAGAAACCAATTGGCGAAAATACTCTAAATGAAACTAGATCTGAATTAGAAATTTCGCCAGAAGGTCATGCACATCCTGATGCCATTTCATCAGGTCCACTAACGGTAACACAGTACCAGCATAAGTTATCTGAAAATATTTTCATGATTATTTCTGGACTAGGGCCAAGTGAAAAAGGAAACATTAGAATTTTTATGCCAGACGGTAGATTGTACAAAACCATTGAATATGATGGTTCAGTTAAGGAAGGTTTTAATCTGTTCTTTAAGCCTGATACTTCCAAAGCCCGTGGAATATGTGAACAAGAGGAAATTGCAGGAATATGGACAGTTTTATTTGATAATGATGCATACCCACCATTACATTTTGAGATCCTTAATGAGCATCTAGATGGTCATGGTCTTCGTCTTACAAAGGCATGTTAGGATAATTATTTTTTCAGAGAGTTGTGAAAACAGACTCGTTCACCAGTATGACATGCAGGACCAGATGGTTCTACCATGTAAATAATTGCGTCTGAATCACAATCAACTAAGATCTCTTTTACTTTTTGTATATTACCTGATTCTTCTCCTTTCATCCAGAGTTTATTTCTCGATCTGCTCCAGAACCAAGAGTTTCCAGTTTTTTTGGTAAGTTCAAGTGATTCTTTGTTTGTATAAGCAAGTGTTAGAATATCTTTAGTCTTAATATCTTGTACAATTACTGGGACTAGTCCATCTCCTTTTTTAAAATCAATGTTGTCAATTGTTTTTTCCATGTTATAGTATTTCCATTTGTTTGTTTATAATCTTACGGGAATACCTCTTTCTTTTAGAAATTCTTTTACTCTGTCTACCGAATGAGTTTCATAATGAAAAATTGATGCGGCAAGTGCTGCATCAACATTAGAGTTTTTAAAAATTTCTAACATATGTTCTGGCTTGCCACACCCACCTGAGGCAATTACAGGAATATTGACAGAGTTTACAATTTCCCTAGTAAGAATTACGTCGTATCCATTCTTAGTTCCATCCATATCTATGCTAGTAAGTAAAATTTCCCCTGCTCCAAGTTTTTCAACTTTTTTTGCCCAATCTACTGCATCCAGTCCAGTTCCTTTTTTTCCGCCATAGATAAAAACTTCAAACCAAAATTTTTGATTATCCTCAGAAAAAATGTTTTTCCCATCTTCAATATTATAATTTCTTTTGGCATCAATAGCAATAACTATGCATTGTTTACCAAAAAGTTCCATTAATTCTATAATAACTTCAGGATTTTTTACAGCACCAGTATTAATTGCAACCTTGTCTGCACCATTAAGCAAAATATCTCTTGCGTGTTGGAGCGTTTTGATACCACCGCCTACAGTAAATGGAATATTGATGACATTTGCAACTTTTGATACCAGTGTTTTGATAGTTTCTCGTTGTTCTTGTGATGCTGTAATGTCAAGAAAGATAAGCTCATCAGCTCCTTCATTACTGTATTTTTCTGCTAATTGTACAGGATCACCTGCATCTTTAATTGAAGAAAAATGTAATCCTTTTACTACTCTTCCGTTAGCAACATCAAGGCATGGAATTACTCTTTTAGTTAGGGTCAAGATATTTTTTTTGCCTCCTCTATCGAAATTAAATTTTCATAAAGTGCTTTTCCAAGTATTACTCCATATGCGTTGTTTTGCTTTACTTTAATGATATCATCAATATTTGAAATTCCTCCACTGGAAATTACATTAATGTTAGTGATTTTACATGCTTTATGTAAGAATTCCAAGTCTGGCCCTTGTAATGTTCCATCTTTATTTACATTAGTTATGAGAAATTCTGAAAATCCCATTTTGATAAAATCCTTTATTCCTTCAATCAAATTTTTCCCAGTAGATTTTTGCCATCCTTCTATCACTATATTGCCATCAACGTGATCAACAGAAATTACTATTCTTTTTTTTCCATAACTGTCTAGAATTTTTTTTAGAATTTCTTTTTCTTTGAATGCTAATGTGCCTAAAACAATTCTTGATGCAAAGGAAAGTACTTTGGATATAGTTGATTCATCGCGTAATCCTCCAGCAACTTGAATGGGAATAGACACCTGACTTGCCAGATTTTTTATAATGTTCATATTTGATCCTCTTCCAAGCGTAGCATCAAGATCTACCAAGTGAATCATATCTGCGCCTGCTTTTTCCCATTTTTTTGCAATATCAATGGGGTTTTCGCTATAGATTGTTTTTTTTGTAGGATCTCCTTTGTAAAGTCTCACTACCTTTCCTTCCATTAGGTCTATTGCAGGAATGATTTTCATTTTTTACACTCTCGTAGAAAGTTTCCAATCATTACTGAACCAATATTGCCAGATTTTTCAGGGTGAAACTGAGTACCAAAAAAATTCTTGTATTCTACAACTGCAGGTACTTTTACTCCATAATCAGAATCTGCAACTATTACATCATCATTTTTTGGTTTAACACGATATGAATGGACAAAATAAACCCATGAGCCATTTGCAACTCCTTCAAGGATTTTGCTTGATTTTTCTATCTGAATATCATTCCATCCCATGTGGGGAATTTTCATTTCAGTTGGAAGTAAAATTACTTCGCCATCAATTACTCCTAGACCTTTTTCCTTACCTTCCTCACTTTTTTCAAAAAACATTTCCATGCCAAGACATATTCCTAAAACAGGTGTGTCATTTCCTACAAAATCAACAAAGTCTGTTTTAGAATAATCTCTAATGCTTTTGATAGCTGGATCAAAGTTTCCAACACCTGGAAGAAGCAAACCAGAATAAGAATTGACATTATCAAAGCTAGTAATTATTTCTACTTGAGCACTATTTTTTTCAAGAGAGTTTTTTAGACTGAATATATTACCTGCGCCATAATCAAAGATTGCTACCTTTACCATTACATTGCGCCTTTTGTACTTGGAATTCCCTTCTGCTTTGTGTCCTTTGAAGATGCAACCCGAAGTGCTACAGCTAGTGATTTTATTGCAGCTTCAATTTTGTGGTGATCATTTTCACCATACTTTACAGTGAGGTGAATACAGCTATTAAGATTCTGCAAGAGTGATTGTACAAAGTGTTCAATGTCTTCTTTTGACATTCCTTCTATTTTGGTTCGTGTAAAGGAGAGTGATATCTTAGAGTAAGGACGTTTCACCAGGTCGATGGAAGCCTCTGCTAGTGATTCATCCATAGGAACTGAAGCATAACTAAATCGAACAATTCCTGAACGGTTTCCTAGAGCTTTATCTATTGCAGAACCAATTGTTATTGCAGTATCTTCAATAAGATGGTGCTCTATGTTGTCTTTTGATTTTGATTTTACTTGTAAATCCATCATTGCATGTTTACCAAAGGCAGTAATCAGGTGATCAAGAAAGCTTATTCCTGTATTTACAGAAGTTTTACCATGCCCATCAAGGTTAACGCTAACTATAACCTCAGTTTCCTTCGTTGTACGATTAATTTTGCTGGTTCTTGGTTTCATCTAAATCCCTAGCTTGTCAGATACCTCTAAACCAGATTTAATGCCTTCGGAAGTAGATCAATGGAATTTAGAATCAGTGGTACATTTTTTTCTTCAAATAATTTCTTTTTTTCTTCAAGATATTTGCTTGTTCCAATTATTCCACAAAAAGTTATTTTGTTTCCCATCTTAGTTGCTTTTTGTGCCATGATAAAATCTTCCATTGAATCACCAACATATAGACAGTGTGAAGATCCAATTCCATTGAAAGTTCTTATCAAGGAATCAGGATTTGGTTTTGCAAGATCTCTAGATTCATCTTCTAAGAAAAGAGAATTTTCTACATCAAACTCGTCTAATAATTCCTCAAGGGAATAACGAATTGATTCAAGGCCTCTACCAGATACAATAGCAATTTTATTGCCAAATTTCTTTTTTAAGATTTCAAGTAATTCCTTTTTTAAGAGTACAATATCATTTTCAATTAATCCTTGTTCTGCAAAGCTAGAGTTTTTTTTAAATAATTTGAAATACAGTTTGGGTCCATAAAATATTTGATCAAATGTAGAATAAAGAAGATTGTCAATATGACTCCCTGGATAATTTAATTTTTTTTTAAGTACTGTAATATCGGCATTAGAATTATCTAGAAATCTTTCTACGGATTTTATCCCTGTCTGATCTGCATTTTTGATTACTTCAAACACAAACTGAGTACCAGATTTTTTAAGATTATTTGCAGCTGCAAACGAGAGTATGGTGGCATAAGTTAGATCAACTTCATCATTAAAACCTCCAGTTGCTTTAAACGCATCAATAATTTTAGAAGTAACAGGATCAAATTTCGAAATGTTAGCTATCTCCTTAAGAATGTAGGAAGTAGTTCTTTGAATAGCAAGATCATAAGAATTTGATACATCAACTAGGACTCCATCACAATCAAAGATTATTCCATCAATATCTCTAATTTCATTTGCTATGGATTCTTGAGCATAGATTCCCTCTTCTACTTTTTTTAGTTTCATTGTAAAAGATCACGTATAGCAAGCAAGAATTTTGAGTTCATTTCTTTAGTACCTATAGTAACTCTTAAGCAACCTTGGTGTTTTCCAATCTTTCCAAGTTTTCTAATCGATATACCTTGTTCAACTAATGCAGTGTAGATTCTTCGATCAGCACCTTTGGCGTCAAACAATACAAAATTTGCTTTTGAATCAAAGACTTCAAAGGTATTTGTTTTACGGAGGTTTTCAATAATTCTTTTTCTCTCCTGTTTGATTAGAGTAGCAGCGTCTGACATAATTTTTGATTTTTGTAGTGCCAAAATCCCTGCTTCAATAGCAATTGTGTTTAATGGATAAGGATACTGAATTATGCGAGTAAAAACATCAGCTATTGCTTTGTTTGCAACAAAATAACCAAGACGTAATCCTGCTAGACCAAATTCTTTTGAAAATGTCCTAACAACAATTAGGTTACTTTGAGATTTTACCATATTTGAAACAGAATAATCTCCAAATTCTACATATGCTTCATCTATGATCACAGGGCCATCAAAATTTTTGATTAGTTTTTCCAAGTCTTTTTTAGGAAACTGAAAACCTGTAGGATTATTTGGGGAATCCAAATATAATAAATCTGCATTTTTTGATTTTGATAGAAAGTTTTCGAGATCAAGTGTCATGTCCTTTGAAAAAGGGATTTTTATTGTTGGAATAGAGTATAACTTACAGCGTTCTTCAAAAAATCCAAAAGTTGGATCCGATGTAAGTATGCGTGTTTTCTTACTGCAAAAGTTTACTAATAATAGATCAAGAATTTGATCTGAACCATTGCCTACTCCAATCATAGAAGGAGAAACTTTAAGATTCTTTGATAACGCCTCAATTAGTTTTTCTATTCTTCCTAGTGGATATTCTCTAATATCCGAAGTTTTTTTTGCACCATCAATGAGGTCTCTTTGAAATTGTTTGTTAATCACAAAATTCTCATTTGAATCAAGTTTTAGTGCTTCTTGTTGCTTTTCTGGTTTCTGATATCCCTGCAGACTAGATAGTTCTTTTAATTTTTTTTCAAACCATTCATTTTTCATTTTAAACGACTCCTCACTGCTTCATAGTGATTTGGGAGGCCTTCTGAACTACATAGAGCATTCATGTATTTTGAGATTTTACGTAGAGCGAGTTTAGAGGATTCAACTTCCGTTCCTAATTTCATAAAATCTAATACTGAAAGCGAACCTCTTACTTTTCCAAATCCATTTGTAGGAAGTATGTGATTAGATCCCAACAAATAGTCACTTGCAGCTGATGGGGTGTTTTCTCCAAGTAGAACTAGTCCGGCAGTTGTAATTTTAGATGCAAGTGATTTTGGTTTTTTAGTAATTATTTCAAGGTGTTCTGGTGCCAGTTTATTTGCTAGTTGAATTATTTCATTTTCAGATTTACATACAGCTACAAACCCATTTTTTTCCAAACTTTTTTGAACGATTTCCTTTCTTTTGATATTTGTAATTTTTTGTTTTAGAGATTCTATAATATTTTTTGCAACCGTATTTGAAGTTGTCAATACAAAACAAAAAGTATCCACACTGTGCTCAGCTTGAGAGATTAGATCAGATGATATTAATTCAGGATTTGCAGTTGAGTCTGCAATAATACCAAGCTCAGTAGGTCCTGCAATCATATCTATTGATACATCCTCACTTACCAGTGATTTTGCAGTACTTACAAAAACATTACCTGGTCCTACGATTTTATCTACTAACATGATGGAATTTGTACCATATGAAAGTGCAGCAATAGCTTGTGCTCCACCTATCTTGTAAATTTCATCTACTCCACAAATATCTGCCGTAACAAGAGTAAGAGGATCAATTGTTCCTTGATTGTTTGGAGGAGAAACAACAACGATTCTTTTTACCCCTGCAATTTTTGCAGGAACAACTGACATTATCAATGAACTTGGGTATCTTGCGGAACCACCAGGTACATAACAACCAACACTAGAAAGTGGAAAGAAAAGTTTCTTTATTATTACTCCATCGGTATTAATTACAAAGTCTTTAAGTTTATTTTTGACGGCTAATTCGGTTTTTGATAATCGTTTTTTAGCAATTTTAATTGCATTTATCTGCTCTTTGGTTACTTTGGAATAGGAATTCTTTATTTCTTGTTTTGATACTTTTAGTGAACCTCTAATAACTCCGCCAAACTTTTTTTCATATTTTATTACTGCAGAATCGCCATTTTTTTTCACGTCTGCAATTATGGATTCAACGATTTTCTTGTTTTTTTTGGAGGGTTGAGGTGTGATTAATTCTGTAAATTTATCTATATTCCCAACAGTTATGATTTTCATCAATTTTCCTCATCACGTTTTATCTCCTCTAGTTCTAATATCTGCCTAGTTTCGTGCACCACCAATCCTTGGGCAATCTTTCTGAGTTTTGGAACAATCTTGTAAAAGTCAGATTTTGGAATTACAGTGTTCACTCCATACCATCCTTTCTCGCTAAGAGGACTCACTGTTGGTTTTTTGAGAGATGGGACTTCTTGTAACAATTTTTTAAGATTTTTTTCCTCAACGTTAAGATAAATGTGAAGATATTTCCTTCCAATAACTGCTCCTCTCATCAAAGTTACTATATCAAAAATTTTCCCACGTTTAGATTGGTCTCTTAATGAGTTTTTATTTGCAACCAAGAATGCGTTTGATTCTAGGACTTTATCTACAATTTTTAATTGGTTTTGTTTTAGAGTGGTTCCTGTTTCAGTTACATCCATTATTGCATCCACATCATCAGGGGGTTTAGCTTCTGTTGCACCAAATGATAAGTGAATTTGAACATTCTTGTTTGTGCCAAGTCTCACCCAAGGTGTCACAATAAGAGGATCTTTAGAACCATAAGATTTCTTATAGGATTTTAATTGTTTAATAAATTTAGAAGCGGTTGTAAGATATTCCGAAGATATTCTCAGGATTTTTTTCTGCTTAGCATATGCAGCTATCATAGCATCAAGATTTTTGTATTTATATTTGTCAGGAATTGCAATTACAAGTTTAATTTTTCCATACTCTAAATCTAAAATCGGTTCAACATTTGCTTTGGTTTCATCTATCCAGTCTTTTCCCGTAATTCCAACATCATACAACCCTTCTGATACCAAGTTTGGGATCTCTTGTGGTCTTAACATTTTCACAATTATTTGTGGATCATCTAGAAAAACTCGATAAGTTCTACTTGTACGGTTTACCTTCGTCCATGATTTTTCAAGTATTTTGAAGGTAGCTTCTTCAAGACTTCCTTTTGGAATGGCAAATTTTACTTTAGACATTTCTAATACTGTAGCATTTTAGGTATATAATTTGGTGTTTAAATTTGGTCAAGCAATTCCTTTGCTCTATTAAGTGAGATATTATTTTCTTGAACCATTTTTTGTACTATTTTATCTATCTGTTTTGGCTTGGCGCCTGCTGCAGATGCAATATTTTTAGCATGAAGTTTCATATGGCCTTTCTGTATTCCTTCTGTGGCCAATGCCCTTATTGCACTAAAGTTTTGAGCTAGGCCAACTGATGCTATAACACATGCAAGCTCTTGAGATGAAGTAACTCCTAAGATTTTTGTACAAATTTTAGCCATTGGATGAACATTAATTATTCCCCCAACAATTCCTACAGATAGAGGTAACTCAATATTTCCAATTAGATTTCCATTTTTATCTTTTGTCCATTTGGTTAAAGAACTATATCTACCACTATGTGCAGCAAAAGCATTTGCTGCAGCTTCAATTGCTCGACTATCCTGGCCTGTTGCATTTGCAACAGCAATGATACCATTCATAGTTCCTTTGTTATGGGTTACAGCACGATATTCATCATTAACTGCAAATTGATAGGCCAAAATTATATTGTCAATGACTTGTTCTCCCCCCACTCCTTGTTTATCAAAAACTGCTGTAGCCCTTACCATTCTTCTTGTAGAATAATTTGACAAAATTCTAAGCACTACTCGGCCTCCAGTTAATTTTTCAATTAATGGTGCGATAGCCTCACACATTGTGTTTGTTACATTTGCACCCATCGCATCGCCTACGTCAATTAAAAGTTCAACAATTAACATAGGACCAACTTCTGTTTTGATCTCTTTACATGTGATCTCCTTTGCTCCTTTTCCCATTTTAGAAAGAGTATGACTCTTAGAATTTGCAATGTCGAGAAGTTCTTGCGAAGATTGCATAATTTTTGGTATAGAAGACTTTGTATCTGTATCCACCACCTGAATCTGACCAATGCTAAATGATTCATCAGCTTTAGCTGTAAAACCTCCCTGAATTTTTGCAATTTTTGCAGCCTTTGATGCTGCAGCAATTACTGATGATTCTTCAATTACCATTGGTACGAGGTAGTCTTTTTGATTTATGTGGAAATTAGTTGCAATTCCAAGGGGTAATGAAAAAACTCCGATTGCATTTTCTATCATTGTATCTGCTTGGTCAAAGGAAATTCCTCCACAGGAATTTTTGATTGTATCTATTTCTTTTTTAGTTAAGCTAGAAAAATTTTTTACTATCTCAAGTTTTTCTTTCCTGTTTTTTTCAAAAAATTTTGGAATAGAAGAATCGACCAATTTACCTCAGAATCCTCACCAATTTATCATCAGAACTATCTGGAAATGCTTTACCATCTGTATTTGATGTTATAAGGTACAGATAGCCATCAGGCCCCTCATTAACATCCCTTATTCGTCCCAAACCGCTCAAAATGCTTTTTTGATATTCAACTTTCTCACCAGTTATTTTCAGCCTATCTAGTTTCTCGGGTTTCATTGAAGCCATTATCATATCATTCTTGAATTCTAATTTATCTCCTGAATAAAATACAATTCCTCCAGGCTCTATTTCTGGATCATAACATATAATGGCATTAACAAAATCTCCATCACCTGAACATTGTTGTTTAGGCCAACCATAATTTTTCCCTTTAATTATCAAATTGATTTCATCGTTTTTTGACGGTCCCGTTTCTGTGACATATAGGCTTCCTGATTTATCCCAGGCCATTCCTCCAGGATTACTATGTCCGTATGAGTAAACTGGTGAATTTGAAAATGGATTATCTAATGGAGTTGAACCATCATCGTTTAATCTTAAAATTTTTCCTGCTAATGAATTTAAGTCTTGAGCGTCATGGGAAGAATCAGAACCTGCACCTGTTGCAACATATAGCTTATTGTCAGGTCCAAATTTCATCACTCCTCCGTTGCTAAATCTAGATCCTGGGATCTTGTCTAAAATAGTAATTGCATCTTTTAACTTATTGTCTGATTCTGTTATTTTGAGAATTTTATTCAATAGAGTTCCATTTTCTTCGTATGTATAGTAAACATAAAGAAAATGATTATTTGTAAAATTTGGATGTGTTACTATCCCAAGTAATCCTCCATCAAAGATGTTAGCAGTTCGAAGAGTAGCTAGAGGTTCTTCTAGCATTACGTCTGATTCAATAACTCTTATTTTTCCAGTTCTTTCAGTAATGAAAATTTTATCATCAGCAAAAGCTAATGCCCATGGTTTTTCAAGATTAGTTGCAAGAATTTGTATGGTTTCGTTTCCTGATTCTTGTAAATTTGGAGGTGGAATTGGAGGTGGCCCAGATGGTGAAGTAAGAATTACAATTGATGCAATAATTGCAGCAATTATTCCAGCGATTCTAATTCTTTTATCCACAAAGAAAAAACTTTTCAAATCCTATTAATCATTTCCAAATTTTTGATAAAGCGTATATATCACCCTGAAATCACTTTTGATTTAGCGGGGTGGGGAAGTCAGACTACATAGGGCAAAGTCATCCCGGCGGGCTCATAATCATCAATGATGAGATACCCGCAAATCAGTAGTTCAAATCTACTCCCCGCTAGTTAGTTTCTGTATTTCTGATACCATTGAATAGTAGAATCAAATTTTTCTTCTTTGTTTATCCTTTTCATTCTTTGTTTAGGCCTAGTAAGATGCCGATATGCTGAAACTGCTGGAAGATACAATTTCGGCATTAATTTACGAGGGATTTCATGAATAATTTTATCGGGTGCTTTTTTCCCGCATTTAATACATCTAAAACCTTGGTTTTTACCTTTTGATTTCATACTCTTGTTGCATTTTTTACAAATTGGGTTTTCTAATCTGCGATCCTTTTCAAGTTTGATAATCTCAAGAAATTCAACATTCAAGATTCTTGGATGGTTTTTAGTAGCTTTTCTTATTCCTCCACCAAGACGGATTTTATCTCCTAGTATTAGCTGCTGAGCAATTGAAGTTATTTTTGTTGGTTCGTATACTGCACATGATACTTCTTTTCCTAGTTTGGTTACTGAAAAAATAACATGTCCACCACGTCTCATTTCTGGCTTTTTTGAAACAATCCCAGTAATTGTACCTGATGTGTACGGTTCTAATTCAAAAATATCAATTTCATTTTTAAGGTGGTCGCCAGTTCCTTGATTGGTTTTAAATGCCATATAACCTTGTAACTTTTCTCGTGTTCGAATCATTTTAGATGCATAAAGTACTGACTCCATATTCTCCCCTCGTAATCCGAAGAAAACTGGATCCGGACCATGGGGAGTAATTAAAACTCTGTTTTTTTTATGATCAAAGCTGCTGAAAGTTATTGGATATGTTTTCTCTTGCATTTGCTTGACGCTTTCTTTATCTATTTTTCGTGTTTTTCCAATTTGTGATTTTTGCCTATAGCTTAACACCTCATATGTATGATCTTCAAATTTGTATCCAATTGCACCAATTGCACCTACAAGTCCCTGTCCATTTCCAAGAGATAACGTTTCTAATCTATTTTTATGAGCAAAATACTTGGCATGGTTTCTATTAATTAATCTCCATAACGCAAGCTTGCTAAATTCTGAAAAATTATCTGGTATGATATTTTTTTCATAAAATACAAGACCTGGATTTGCGCCCCCTTGAGTATCAGAGTATTTTGTAACAAGTTGTTTTACCTTTCTTTTGATTTTTTCAGGTTTGTTAGTCTTTATGGATAATGCAACAGCACCATTTCCTCTAGTTTTCCAGGGAATATTTGGATTAAATCTAATTAGATATGGGTAATCAAGAAATTCTACCAATTCTTTTTTAAGATAATCTACAATTTTGTATGCAAGATAAGTTGTACACATAGCCTTTGGGGAATCTGTATCATCAAACCCGATATGAAGAATAAAGTCTTTTTTCATCTACTAAATATGTTAATTTACCACATTTTTTAGTTGTCCTTTACTATGTTGGGATAGTTTAAATTAAAATCAACATAGGTGGGGGTATTAATCATGATAAAAATAGATGAAGAAGCAATTTTCAAAGAAATCAAGGAAAGAAAAGCGGTTTCTGTAGCCCTTAATGCTCCAGACGGGTTACTTCCCAAGGTTCAAGAAACTGCTTTAAAGATAATGAAGAGATTTGGGATTCCTGCATATGTGCTAGCTGATACTACATGGGGATCTTGTGATTTGAATTCTAATGGTGCAAAGGTTCTAGCTGCTGATGTTTTGTTTAATATTGGACATACAATTAGTTTGGATACAATTGAAAAAAATGTTGTAATGATTGATGCCTTTGATGACATATCTTTTGAAAAGATTGCAGAAAAATGTGTTAATATCTTAAAAGGAAAAACTATATCTCTCATTACAGATAGTCAGCATCTTCACCAGATTGAACTGGTAAAAAAAATTTTAGAAACTGGCGGAATTAATGTTAAAATCGGAAAGGGCAAAGGTCAACTCAACGATGGTCAAGTTTTTGGATGTGAGTTTTATCCCGCATCGGAAATCAAAGAGGTAGTTGATGCAAATGTGTTTTTAGGGCAAAGTAATTTTCATGCTGCTGGAATTGCCTTATCTACAAACAAACCAACATACGTTCTTGATCCTTACTTTAATGAGATAAGAGAAGTCACAGAATTTGCTAATAAATTACAAAGAAAGGCAACATTAGCAATTTACAAGGCGTCTGAAGCCAAAACATTTGGAATAATTGTTGGATTAAAAGAAGGACAGTTATCAAAATTAACTGCTTTGAAATTCAAAAGAGAGCTTGAAAAAGAAGGAAAGGAAGTTCAGCTATTTGCATTAACAAATATTACAAATGAAAGATTACAAAATATTAAAGGAATTGATGCGTTCATTCAAGTTGCATGTCCTAGAATTTCCATCGATAATCAATTTGATAAACCGCTATTATCTACTCCTCAAGCTACAGCACTTTTGAAGATTTTACGAAATGAGAGTATTGATGGTTATTTGCAAATTCCACATTGGTTATAAACAATTATAATCATCAATAAAAAAAACAGCCCATTGTCTGATAATCAAGCTATTCCTGGAGACAAAATTGCCATTATTGAGGAATATGAAGCAGGTAAGAATACCTTTGAGGATGGACATAACGTAAGGGCCACAGTAATTGGCACTACTGAAATCGACAAAAAAAATCGTGTTGCCCAAGTACATAATTTAAAGTTCTCAGGAATACCTGAAGTTAATGATATAGTAATTGGAACTGTTGCTGCTGTGATGTCATCAATGATAGCAGTATCAATTAACTATGTAAACAATAAGAGGACTAAAGCTAATGTTGAATGTATTTGTCAAACTAGACACTTACGAAAAAAAAATATTGCATTAGTTAATGATGTTGTTGTGCTCAAAATTATAGCACACAAAAATGGAACTATTCACGCTACAATTAGTGAACCTGAGTTGGGAGTTTTGTATACAAAATGTAAAAAGTGTGGAGGAAAAGTTATTCCAATGAGAGATGCAATAAAATGTACAGAGTGTAATTGGATTGATGAAAGAAAATTATCTAATAATTTTGGAAAAAGTAATTTTGTAAAGCTAGGAGAGTAAAAATGATTCGTGTTTCGTTCCAAGGTGAACGAGGTGCATATAGTGAAGCTGCAGCTTTATCATTTTTTAATGAGAAAATTGAAACAGTTCCTTTACCTACCTTTCTAGAGGTATTAAAAAACACACAAGATGATAAGACGGAATTTTCTATTTTACCAATAGAAAATTCCATTGAAGGAAGTATAGGTGAAAGTAATGATCTTCTTTATTTAACAACTCTAAATGTTATTGGTGAGGTTTATCATAGGATTAAGCATTGCCTTATTGGATTTGATTCTCTTGAAAAAATTGATACTATTTATTCACACCCCCAGGCTCTAGGTCAATGTAGAAAATTTATTCAAGAACATAATTTCAAAACAGTTCCTACATATGATACTGCAGGAAGTGTAAAAATTATCAAGGAATTAAACAAGAGTAATATAGCATGTATAGCGAGCAGGCAAGCCTCAGAAATTTTTCAGGTTCCAGTAATCCTTGAAGGCATAGCAGATAATCCAAATAACACCACGAGGTTTTTAATTCTATCAAAAGGAAAAGCTAATGAATCAAAAAAAGATAAGACTTCAATTATTTTTTCAATAAAACATGAACCAGGAGCTTTACATCACATTATTGAAAAAATTGCTAAATATGGAATCAATCTAACTAAGATCGAGTCAAGACCAAAAAAAAATACATCGTGGGAATATAATTTCTATGTTGACTTTGAAGGTAATGAAAAAGATTCCAACGTAAAAGAAATGCTAAATAAAATAAAAGAAAAAACTGTTTTTCTTAAAATCTTGGGTTCTTATCCTAGTGCAGAGATGAATTAAAATCCACGTGGTTTTCTAATGCTAAAACCAGCACTAAATCCTATAATGACAAATCCAGCAGTAATGACAACAATGTGATATGTTATTAGGATAGGATCACTGAGGAATTGAAGAGTTCCGGTTATACGTAATTCGTTATCACCTGTATTTTGGATTTGCACTCTACTAACTCCATCTAGTAAATGAACCCATTCAAGGCTTAGCTGGTTTTTGTAATCTTGCTCAGGAATTTGTAAACCACCCCTTGGGGATACTAGACTAAGATGAAATGAATTACCTGTAATGTTAAGAAATTGTTTTGAGTGGATAGGAGCAGTAAATTGATAGGTTGTTGATTTTCCCAATCCAAGAGTTTCATCAATATTTTTAGTTTGAATCCCAAAGGATGTGACTAGAGCAAAAAGACCAATTGCAATAATAGCTGAACCGACAACAATTCCTATTATAGTTCGCTTGCTTAACACAATGAAGTGGTTTTTTCCGATGAATAAATAATTAACTACATCAAGGATACGTCGTGAGGTTGACTTTCAGCAAACCCAGCGCCAGACATTTTAATAAATTCTGCATTTTCCTGCATTTGTTTTATTGTATGAGCCCCACAGTAACTCAAGCCTGAGCGAATGCCACCAGTTAGCTGTTTTAGGATATCAGCTACGCTGCCCTTGTAAGGAACCATCGCTTCAACACCTTCAGCCACGTAGTCATTAAGATCATCTTCAATTGAAACATGCCCAATTTCTTTTGATTTACGGCCTAGTGATGCATAAAATGAAGCCATTCCTCGGTAAATTTTGAATCGTTTTCCGTTTTTAGATATGAAAGAGCCTGGGCTTTCATCTGTTCCTCCCAGTATGCTTCCAACCATTACAGAAGAGGCTCCGGCTGCTAAGGCTTTGGTCACATCACCCGAAGTTCTTATCCCACCATCTGAAATAATTGGTATGTCATGCTTTCGTCCAACTTCTGCACAATCTAATACTGCTGTTAATTGAGGAACACCAGAACCTGTAACGACACGAGTAATGCATATTGATCCAGACCCAACACCAACTTTAACTGCGTCTACTCCTGCTTTGATTAGTTCTTCTGTACCTGCAGCAGTTGCTACATTTCCAGCAATTAATTCAGAATCAGGAAATGCTTTTTTAATGTGGCGAATTGTATTAACTGCATTTTCACTATGTCCATGTGCAATATCTACTACTATAACATCTGCGCCTGCCTCCAAAAGAGATTCTGTTCTGTCCATAAAATCACCTTTTACACCTACTGCTGCTCCAACAAGTGGCCTTCCTTTTTTGTCCTTTGATGCAACAGGATAATTTTCAATATTTGTAATATCTTTGGTTGTAATCAAACCCTTGATATGATTTGATTCATCTACTAGCGGTAATTTTTCTATCCTATTTTTGCGAAGAATTTCTTTGGCCTCGTCTAAACTTAGTCCAGGCTTTGCTGTGACTACATCCTTAGTCATGACATCCTTTACAAGTAGTGAAGATTCTGATTCAAACATTACATCTCTCCTAGTAAGGATTCCAGCAAGTTTTGATTCAGAATCAGTAACTAAAAGTCCAGAAACACCTTTTTCTTTCATATAGCGAATTGCGTCTTTTATGGTTTGTTTAGGACTAATGAAGTATGGATTTTCGATCATTACACTACCAGAACGCTTTACTTTGAGAACTTCATTTGCTTCCTCTTCTATTGTAAGAAATCTGTGTATAATGCCTAGCCCTCCCTCTCGAGCCATAGCAACTGCCATACCAGATTCAGTTACTGTATCCATGTTTGCACTGACAAGAGGAATGTTAAGAGAAATATTTCTAGAAAGTTTTGTCTCCAAGTTAGTTTGTGATCTACTTGTTATATCAGAAAATTTAGGAACAAGAAGAACATCATCAAAGGTTAATCCTTCTCTAAACTCCAAAGAAACCTACAATTATGATTTATGAAGTATTATAAGCCTTTCTTGATTTTTTTTGAGCTAGTGTTTGTACAAGCGTAACTGCATCTTTGGTTTCTCGTACATTATGAGTACGAATAATATTTGCACCATTTAACACTGCGATTGCTTCAACTACAACTGAACCAAACAGTCGATCTTCTGGGTTTTCTATTTTCAATAATTTTCCAATAAAAGATTTGTTTGAAACTGAAACAAGTAATGGCTGTCCCATCTTTATCGATTTTAAATTTTTGAGTATAAGTAAATCCCGTTCAAACCAATCTGAATTTATTTTTGTAAAAAATTGACCTGTTCCTGTTTTTCTAAAAAATCCAATTGCAGGATCGAAAACTATATTTTTTTTAGATATATTAACAGATTTAGCTAATGCAAAACTTTGTTTCAATAGAATTTTTATTTGATAGAGTTGGTTTCCAGTGATCATTTTTTTGCTAAAAGCACATAACACAAGTGAGGGCTGATATTTTTCAATTACATTTACCATTTTTTTGTCAAATTTAAGTCCAGAAATGTCATTAAGAATCTCTGCACCTTCTTCAAATGCATCTTTTGCAACACTTGCCCTACAAGTATCAATGGAAATAGGAAGATTGCAGACGCGTTGAATTAACTTTATTGCTTGAATGATTCTCCTTGACTCTACTTTTTCGGATATATATGTGGATAAATATGGAGCAGTTGACATTCCTCCTACATCGATAAAGTTGGCACCATCTTCTGCCATTTGTCTTACTAAATTGCTTACAGCTAGTTTCTTTGTAACAATTGTTTTTTTGTAGAAAGATTCTGGACTTGTATTTAAAATTCCCATTATACGTACTGGATTTGTTCCTCCAACTGATACTCTCCCTAGTTTATTCACATGATTTATGATTAGGATTACCAATTTGAGTCATATGACAGTTTTAGGATGGGAAAAAAAATATTCAGAGATATTAAAGGAATTTGGGTTTAGTAAAAAAAGTGATCTTGAATCAGCAAAATTACTTAATTTCCTTCTGAAAAGTAAATTTCCTCTCAATAAATTACGAAGTAAAGTGTTTGAACAAAATGTATTCGTTATAGGTGCAGGACCATCACTTCCATCTTGTATACCAATATTGAAAAGATTTGGTTTCATCACAAAAATTGTTGCAGATGGAGCTGCAAAAGCACTAATTGAAAATAATATCATACCAGACATTTTGGTAACTGATCTTGATGGCGATGAAAAATCATTAAAAAAAATTGGAAAAGGCAAAACTATCATGGTAGTTCATGCTCATGGGGATAATTTTGATAAGTTAGAATTGGTTTCCAAATTCAAAAATTGTATTGGTACAACGGAGGTAAAGCCATTTGGAAAAATTCACAATTTTGGAGGTTTTACAGATGGGGATAGATGTGTATTTCTTGCAAAGCACTTTAAGGCAAAAAAAATAATTCTGTTTGGAATGGATTTTGGAAATAAAATTGGCAAGTATTCAAAAACAAAAATTGTAAATAAGAGAATAAAAATTAAAAAACTTAGACGAGGAAAAAAACTTCTTGAATGGATAGCATCAAAAAATTCTTCAGATCTGTATACAACCTCAAAATCCATTAAGGGATTTAAAAAAATCTACTACAATGAGCTTGAAAGTGTTCTTGCTGATGAGAATGCGTTTTAATACAGTATCTATCTAACAAGAATTATGGAATTTTCAGAAGAACAAGTACGAGATATTTTGGAGTTAAAAGATCGGATTACCCAACAGATCGAAAAGCACAAAGAAGAGATTGAGAGTCTTGAAAAAAATTTAACTGTTTTGAATGTAATACTCAAGCAATCTAGTTTTACAAAAGCATCTTTAATTGAAGCCTCAACAACATCAAAAAAATTTGAATCACCAATTCCCATTACAAAAACCTCTGATGGTTCGGTTATTGCAAATGCATACGTTACACCAGAACAGGTTTCAATTATTTTAGAAGAAGGGATAGGCTTGCAACCTGAAACTCCCCCATTCAAATCATTTTTCGTTGAAAGGATAATTGGAGAGATGAAGAAAAAGGATTACGCTGAAGCAGAAAATGGTAAAATCCAAAGAGAGTCAATTATTGATTGTATTATTAACAAAAATGGAAGTAAAATTAGAGAGATTATTATCAAAAATTATCGACAGAAGGAACGTATTAACGAAATAATCAATACAGCTGCTTGGTCTCTATCAAAAATGATTGATAATTCGAGTTAGTGGAAATCATGGAAAAAATTGTAGTATTAGATTTTGGATCGCAGTATAGTCACTTGATTTGTAGAAGAATTCGTGATTTTTCAGTATTAGCAGAACTTGTACCTTACGATATTTCTCTTGAAGAGCTAAAAAAACTGGAACCAAAAGGAATTATTTTCTCTGGAGGTCCATCTAGTGTCTACACTTCAGATGCACCTATGCCAACAAAGGAAATTTTTGAAATGAAATTGCCAATTTTAGGAATTTGTTATGGTCATCAGTTAATAGTAAACAATTACGGAGGAAAGGTAAAACGAGCTAACAAAGAATATGGCTCTTCACTATTAACAATTGATAACGATTCTGATTTACTAAATGGGATAGGTGGACCAATTAGAGCATGGATGAGTCATGGTGATGAAGCAGAACAAGTGCCATCTAGTTTTAAAACAATAGGACATACTGAATCCGTAAGTGCTGCAGCCATTGCAGATCAGAATAATTCAATTTATGGTATTCAATTTCATCCAGAAGTGGTTCATACAGAACAGGGCACAGCAATTCTGAAAAATTTTGCATTAAAAATTTGTAAAATCAAACAAGAATGGACGATGGAAACTTTTGTAGAAAATACAGTGAATGAAATTTCTAAGATAGATGGCAACGTCTTATGTGGGGTTAGTGGCGGAATTGACTCTACGGTAGCTGCCTTACTTATTCACAAAGCAATTGGAAACAGACTAAAATGTATTTTTGTAGATAATGGACTTTTAAGATTAAATGAGGAAAGTGAAATAGAAGAAATGTTTAGAAAAAATTTTGCTGTTAATTTTAATTCTGTTAATGCAAAACAACAGTTTTTATCAAAACTAAAGGGAATTACAGATCCAGAGCAAAAAAGAAAAATTGTTGGTGAAGAATTTATTAGAATTTTTACAGATTTTGCACAAAAAAATGGACCCTTCAAATGGCTTGCTCAAGGAACATTATATCCTGATGTTATTGAAAGTGGTGTATCAAAAGGTCCTGCTGCTATAATTAAAACACATCATAATGTTGGGGGCTTACCGGAGTGGCTAAATCTTGAGATGCTAGAGCCTTTACGTGAATTATACAAAGATGAGGTCAGAAAAGTAGCAGAAATTCTTGGTGTTCCAAAAAATTTATTGATGCGTCACCCTTTTCCTGGCCCAGGTCTTGCTGTAAGAATAATTGGTGAGGTTACAGATAAGAAATTAGAAATAGCAAAAATTGCAAGTAAAATAGTTGAAGAAGAATTAGAGGAGGCTGGGCTTTATGATAAAGTCTGGCAAGCATATGCAGCAGTTGGTGATGACAGAGCTGTTGGAGTTGTGGGTGATGAGAGAAAATATGGAAATATTGTAATGATTCGAGTCGTTGATTCTATTGATGCTATGACTGCAGATTGGACAAGACTCCCACATGGATTACTTGAAAAGATGAGTAATAGAATAACTAATGAAATCGAAGATGTAACTTGGGTTACATATGTTGTATCTAGCAAGCCTCCTGCAACTATAGAACCACAATGAAATTTCAAAAAGATGCTGTTTTTTTGAAAGTGTAATTAGGTATTAATTTCCATGTAAAAATTTGCTACAGATCTTTGGATTAAGGCCTCAATTTTTAGAAGATTCTGGAGATAGTTTTTATCAAATCTGGTTTCAACTTTTGAAAAGTATACTAGGTCAAGATTGTGTTCAAACATCCTATCTTGCATATTTCTAAATTTTCTTTCATAGTTAGCTAGCATATTATTTCCACTTTCGATAGAATACAAAACCTTAATGGATTTTATAAATAGAATTTTGTTAGAAATGTACGAACAATCAATTTCGACTAGAATGATTAAACCAAATTATATGTTATTTTTTAAAAACAATCCATTACCTTGTTCCAATAAAGAATGTTACAGTAGCAATAATTAATCCAATTGTAATGAATTGCCAAATTTCCTTCTATGTCACAATAAACTAGCCCCAAAAACTCCTGCTGAATCACCAAGTTGATTTTTTAAAATTGGTGTCTCGACTAGATCACTAAATACCCTATCGTATACGGCATCTCGTCCTTCATCGTAAAGAAATAAAATATTCGATATACCTCCCCCTAAAACTATAACATCAGGATCTAAAATATCTATAACGTTTGCTAATCCAATTCCAAAGTTTTCCAGAAATTCTTTTTTCCATTGTTTTCCTTTTTCAGTACCAAGATTAAGAATAATTGAAGGTAGGGATTCAATTTTTCCTGTAAGTTCCGTCCATCTTTTTTCTAGGGCTGGTCCACTGATGTAAGTTTCAACACATCCTAGTTTACCACAATAACATTTGTTTCCATTAATTTTGAGAGTGTGATGTCCCCATTCACCAGCGATGTGGGTTCTACCTTTGTGAATTTTCCCATTGATTACTATTCCACCTCCAACTCCAGTTCCTATTATTACACCAAACACTACATCGTGATTTTTTGCTACACCCAATGTTGCCTCAGCTAAGGCAAAACAATTTGCATCATTTTCTATTGCAATTTCTTGACCTAGAGCTTTTTTTAGATCTTCTTTTAGAGGCATGCCTATAAGACATTGCGTGTTACTATTTTTTATTAGTCCAGATTTTTTAGATATTGCACCAGGAGCACTAACTCCTATTGTAACATTGTCACGTGCTTTTATTTTTAGTTCCTCTACTAGAGAAACAATAGAATTTATGATTGATTTGTAACCTTTCTCTTGTTGTGTTGGTATACGCGTTCTTTCAACTACATTGAAGCTATTATCTAGTAAAATCCCTTCAATTTTTGTACCACCAAGATCAATTCCTATTTTATTCACAATATCAAATTACAACTGTATGTTTTGAAGTTTTCAGTTAATAATGGGGATAAAAAAATTCTAGATAATTAGTTACATATGTGGTGGCCCAGCGCCACCATGAGAACCACCTGAAATTGCTATAACGTCATCAATTCTCAAAATCATACATGCAGTTTCAGTAGCAGATTTGATAATCTGCTCCTTTACAACTACTGGCTCAACAATATCTTGAGCATACATATCAGCAATCTTGCCCTTTCTTGCATCTATTCCTGTCCATTTCAGGCCTTGAGATTGCTTTGCTCTAAGATTTGTCATAGTATCGATTGGATCCATACCAGCATTTTCTGCAATTGTTAATGGAATAACTTCAAGTGCTTCAGCATATTTTTTGATTGCAAGTTGTTCTCTTCCATCAAAGCTGTCTGCCCATTCTTTTAGATTGGATGCTAAAAATGCCTCTGGAGCCCCGCCCCCACCAACAATTGATGGTTTTTCAATTACATCTTTTACAACCATAAGAGCGTCATGAATTGAACGATCAACCTCATCAACTACTCTTTGAGAACCACCACGAATCAAAAGTGTCACTGATTGCGGATTTCTGCAGCCTTCAACAAATACCCATTTATCAGATTCTACTTTTTTCTGATGGACTAACTCGGCATAACCTAGATCTTTTTCAGTCAAGTCATCAATATTACTTGTAACTCTACCCCCAGTTGCCTTTGCAAGCTTTGTCATGTCACTTTCCTTAACTCGTCTAACAGCTAGAATTCCATGCTTAGCCAGATAGTGTTGTGCAATGTCATCAATACCTTTTTGACATATGAGTACATTTGCACCTGCTCCATGAATTTTTTCTACCATGGTTTTTAGCATTCTATTTTCTTCCTCTAAGAACATCTGCATTTGAGTGGGATCACTAATTCTAATTTCAGCGCTCATTTCCGTTTTTTCAATTTCTAGAGCAGAGTTAATTAGAGCAATTTTAGCTCTTTCAATTTTTGTTGGCATACCACTGTGAACAATCTCTTTGTCAAGGACAATTCCCTTTATTAGCCCAGTATCTAATATTGAGGCACCTGATTTTTTCTCAACTTTAATGTTGTCAAGATCAACAGTATATTTTTCTGCTTTTTTTATGGCAACTTTTAAAATTGCGTCAACTACTATTTTTGAAAGAGTTTCACTATCCTCAGAGATTAATTTTGATTGCATGCTTGTCTTTGCAATTTTTAGTAAAGAAACTCGATCATCAGGTGAGATGGTTTTTGCAATATCAGATAGTAATTGTAAAGCCTTTTCAGCTGCTGCTTGATAACCGTCTATTATTACAGAGGAGTGAACATCTTTGCTCAAAAGTTGTTCAGCCTTTTCAAGTAAGGCCCCTGCAAAGATAACTGAGGAGGTTGTGCCATCACCGACTTCATTATCAATAGTCTTTGAGATCTCAACTATCATTTTGGCTGCTGGATGCTGGACGTCAATTTCTTTAAGAATAGTTGCCCCATCATTTGTAATTGTTACATCCCCAATGGGATCAACTAGCATCTTATCCAAACCTCTAGGTCCTAGACTTGTTTTAACCAAATCTGCAACTAGTTTTGCAGCAGCAATATTGTTTTTTTGAGCGTCTTTACCTTTCTGTTGAAGAGCGCTCTCTTTAAGAACTAAAACTGGTCCTTGCGGGGTTTGTTGAATTGATGCCATATAATTCGTTTCAAATGCGTGGAATACCCCTTTTTAAGATTACTTAGGTGAAAGGTGGGATGAAGGATCTGTTTTTTACATCAACTATTCCACTATACAGAATTCTAATTGCAGGTAATGCAAGAAAGGGCAAGAAAAGCGGTATTAAATGAGGTTTTTTGAATTTACATCCTAATTCTATAATTGTAGAATTCAAATTTTCAAAGTTTTGATATACTTTCTCAAAAGAGTCAGTTGAAATAATTCCTGCCATTTGAAGTGGTAAAGAAGAAAGAGTATTGCCATTTTTAACAACAGTCATTCCGCCCTGTGATTTAACTAAATTGTTTGCTGCAATTGTCATATCTTTATCATTTGAACCGATTACAATTAGATCGTTTTCATGAAAACTCCATGTGGAAGCAAAAGCACCTATTTGTGATCCAAAGTTTTTTAGAAATCCAATAGCATGTTTTTTTGAACCATATGTTCTATCAAATGCTGCCACCTTCCAGACATCTTTATCTTCTGATGCAACCACATTACCATCTTTTGTCTTAAGCTCAGTTTGCTCTTTTTTAGTAATAATTTCAGTCTGCATACAAATCAAATTAGCAGTAACAGAAGAGGATTTTGATTTTACATGAAAAATATTTTCAGAAAATTTTTTAAGTTTTACAGTATTCTTAATCCACTTTGGAATAGTTTTTGGCTGTATTTTAGCAATAACTTTTCCATTTGATACAACAAGTTTACCTCCAACAAAAACTTTGTTTGGGAGCATTGTGGTAAGATTATCAAATACTAAAATATCAGCAAGTTTTCCTGGAGCTATTCCTCCAAGGTCTTTTTCCATTTTATAATAATCAAAACAGTTCTTTGAAGCCATTATAATTGCGTCAATTGGTTCTAACCCTAATTTTATGGACTCTCGTACACAATGATCAATATGACCGTAATGGGAAAGATCAAGTGGGTCTATTCCATCAGAACAAAACATCAGTCTGTCAGTATTTGTTTGATGATTCATCACATCAGGTAAAATTTCCTTCAGATCACGTCTAATAGAGCCCTCACGAATCATTATCCACATACCAAGTCTAAGCCGCTCTAAAACTTGTTCAAAATTAACAGGTTCGTGACATGAAAGTATTCCAGATGAAACGTATGCATTTAGTTTTTTTCCAGAAGCACCAGCGGTATGGCCGTTAATTATACAGTCATTATCTAGCATCATAGCTAAAGTCTTCATAGTTTTTGAATCCCTTTTTGTAACCTTTGTCCAAGAAAATACTTCACCAAGACCTAGTACATTAGGTAATTTTATTGCGGTTTTTTCTTGAATTGCACTTAGTGTTTTTCCATGGCTAAATTTTCTGTCAACTGGTAGACCGCCTGGCACAACATGAAAAAATCGAATTGGAAGATTTTGAGTGAGTTTTACAAATTCCCTAAATCCACGGTATCCACAAACGCTTACAATATCAATCGGATCTGAAAAGAGTGATGTTACACCACATAGAAGTGATTTTTTTGCAAGTTCAGAGGGTAAAACAAACTGATCAATGTGAATGTGGGGGTCGGCAAATCCAGGGGTTACATATTCTCCTTGTAAATCCATTACAATAGTTTTTGAACCTAATGTGTGTGATGCGTCTAATCCAACATAGGCAATTCTTTCATTTACTATTGCAATTTGGGTTTGTGGTAAAATTTCATGTGAGTAAACATTCACCAGAGAACAATTTTTTAGAATAAGATCTGCTTTTTTTTCTCCCATTGCAACTGCATTTAAAATTGGAATTTCTGAGGAAAGATTTTCCACATAAACTATTATTTTCAGAACCTATTATAGATTCAAAGCGATGTTTAAATTACCGTCAAGAGAGGTTTTTCATATTGAACTTACCCAAGGAAATTATGAGATATTGTCCCAAATGTAACACGCATACAAAACAAAAGATGACTCAATACAAAGCTGGAAAACGAAGAGGTTCAGCAATTGGTGAACGAAGACACGCCGAAGACAAGAAAGGGTATGGAGGACAGAAATTCCCAAAACTTGCAAAGCCTGCAAAAACTACAAAAAAATTCACACCTATTCTAACTTGTACTGTATGTAAAAAGAAATGGAATAAATCTGGAATAAGAATTAGAAAAATCGAGTTGATAGCAAAATGAAAAAAGAGCATATACTCATTCCTAAACCTGGTAGTAAATTCCAGAAAGTAAAGTGTAAAGAATGTGATGAAGAAAATATTGTTTATTCACATGCCTCAACATCTGTAACATGCAAATCATGTGGCAATGTTATTGCAGAGCCAACAGGGGCAGTAGCAACTTTTCATGGTGAAATTTTAGGAAGTGCCGAGTAGTCGGTAATCTTCCAAAGTGTTTAGATTAAATGCGATCCTTTTATCATTTAATATATAATGGATTTCTTCAACCGAATCAAGATTATTAATTTCATTTGCGTTTATTATTGAGACACCAGTAAAGTGACACTCTTTATTTTGAAAGATGACAGAAAAATCAGATTTTAAGCCAAGAGAGATTAGAAAATCCCTCGTCACAAGATAACTTGTCCAGATTTTATCGTGATGATGCAAGTTAACAATTTTTTTTACAATTACATCATCAAGTAATGGTAAATCTCCTGATACTACAAATATGTCGTCTTTGATTGAACGTAGAATCAGGTTTAGATCCTCAACATATCCTTTCCCAGTTGTCTCAAATGTCTCAATCCCAGCATTTTGTAACATTTCTTTAGTTTTAGGAGAGTTGTGGCTAGTTGCTCCAATTATTTTTGAAAAGCATTTAGAATTTTGAAGGGCAAATATCACGTGTAAAATTGTAGGATGGACATGTTTTAGTAAGAGTTTTTCTTCATTTGTTTTCATCCGGCTTCCTTTACCCCCGGCCATAACTAGTCCTATCATACTGATGCAAAAATTACAAGAGAAGACAACCGTGTTATCTCGTTAGTAGCACCTAAAACATCTCCGGTAATCCCCCCAAAGCTTCGAGTGGAGAGTGCAAGAATAAACAATGTAAAGGCAATACCTACTCCAAAGACGATTAATCCTGTTGTTCCCCCTATTATCACTAAAGGAATTATGGTAATTGTTCCTGCTATAGCTAATCTTCTTTTATCTTTCATTATTTGTATGAATGGAGAATTTGAGCCAACTGCTGCCGAACGACCAAGGCTTGCTTGTAATACCATGGAGAATTTTGATAATATTTCACTTAAAAGGATGGCTTGGAAGAGTACAAAACCACTCATTAAAGATAGTGCTAAGATCATTCCTACAACATAGAGAACTATTGAGAGAATTCCCGCAGATCCTGTTGAAACATCTTTCATAGCTTGTAATTTTTTTTCTTTTTTTCCTTTTGTCATCATTCCATCAGCAAAGTCAGCAAGACCATCTATGTGGTGTATTCCTGTGATGATTGCTAAAGCGCCAACTACCAAGAGTGATACGATGAGTGGTTCCAAAAATAATGATAATCCTAAAGCAAGTAAACCTATGATTAATCCAATAACAATTCCTACAATTGGAAATATGTACATGTATTTTGCAACAGTTTCAAGATTGGTGTTATTTGTAGGAATTATTGTTAGAAATGAAAATACTGAGCCAATTTCTCTAAGCATGAATCCACCAGCCAAGATAAGATAAAATGATCATGATTGGAATTGTAAAAATAGCACAGAATAAAATCGATGTTACTTTCATCAATGCAATTGCAGAGCACAAATGAGATTTTGTAAGATCTTGGTTTCCTTCGCCAATACAATAATGATCAATTTTTTCAAATCTTGCTCCTAATGCCCCTGCAAGGGCAGCCATAGGATAACCTGCGTTAGGACTTTTAGTATTATTACCATCTCTTTTCATTATTTGATACGATTTTTTCCAATCGTTGCCAAGGATCATTGCAGCAATGACCATTACAAAACTTGTTATTCTAGCAGGAATATAATTAAGTACATTATCGCAATTTGCTCCAAACCAGCCTATATTTCTAAAAAGACTAGTGTTGTAACCAATCATAGAATCAATTGTGTTAACTATTCTATAGATAAACGCACCTGGAATTCCAAAAAAAGTGAAATAAAATAATGGTCCAGTAACTCCATCTACAGTATTCTCACTAATACTTTCAAGAGTACCTGAAAGTAGGTGATTTTTGTCTAAATCCTTCGTATTTCTCTTTACAATCATGGATAAATTGGTTCTAGCAGCCTGAAGATCATTTTTTTCTATTGATAACATTACAGCCATGGCGTGTTTTTCCATGCCACGTATTGCAATTGTTGTTTTGAGTAATATCACACCAACTCCAACTGATAAAACTGATGCAACAAATTCAATTGGAATGTTATTAATTTCAATATTTAGAAAAACAAGAATTATTGCTACAAAAGCAGTTACTGATACAACTAAAATTATTCCACCTATTTTTTCTATGCTAGGAGATGTGTTTTTTATAATTGGAACAATCTTAGCTATCAAAGTTCCAATCCATGAAGTAGGGTGAAATTTGTTTTGTGGGTCACCTACGATAAGATCTAAAATTAGCGCAAATGTAACCACTAAAATAGATTCAAGTATCATTTGATGAGTCTCTCTATAGCTTTGATGTTAATACTTGAATTTACTAATTTACTTAATTTTTCTATCTCTCTATCCATTATCTTGATGTTTTTCTCATTCCAGATCATGGTTTTAGGTTTCACACCTAGTGAGTCCTCTTCAGGTAGTGAAAAGTGGGCCATAGGTATTGTTCCAAATACAGGTTTTCTGGTGGATTGTTTAATTTTTCTAAATCCAGGTTTTAGAATCTCAAGATCTCCTCTAAACTTGTTAAAGACAAATCCTTTGACTAGTTTTCTATATTTTTGATCAAGTAATTGTAATGTACCTACAATACTTGCAAATGAGCCGCCTCTATCTATATCCGTAATTAAAATTACTGGCGAGTTAGATTTTATTGCTACTCTCATATTTGCAATATCAAATTTTTCTAGATTTATCTCAACTGGAGAACCAGCTCCTTCCATTATTATAAGATCATATTTTTTTTTTAGTATATCAAGTGAATCAGAAATTAGATTTAGACCGTGTGGTAAAACAAATTTTTTGTAATATTCATTTGCATAAAGTTTTTTATAGAATTTTCCTTGTAAAAAAACAGAGCTTCTATAATTCCCAAGCGGTTTAAGCAGGATTGGGTTCATATGAGGTGAAATTTCAGTCCTAGCTGCTATAGCTTGCATTGCCTGCGCACGTGAAATCTCAAAATTCTTATCTTTGTAGGAGTAATTTGACATATTTTGTGATTTAAATGGAGATACATTATATCCTAAATTTGAAAAAATTCTACACAGTGCAGCAACTAAAGTAGTTTTGCCTGCTCCTGATGAAGTACCTTGGATCATTAGTGACTTTGTTAAGTTAAATCGCCTCCAATTCTTTAATGAGTTTAATATTTTCTTTGTGTGTTTTTACTGCAATTCGAATGTAATTATTATTTAATCCTCGAAACGAATTACAATCTCGTATCAAAATTTTTTTCTTTAATAATTTTTTTTGTAAGATATCAGACTTTGTTTTAGTTTTAATTAAAATAAAGTTAGTATCTGTATGTAAACATGAAAATCCATCAATTTTCGAGATTGCTTTTCGTAAAATCTTTGTTTCTTTATGAATTATTTTAGAAGTTTCATCTAAGTAATTATGATAACAAAGTGCCGCACTTGCAGCCTTTTGAGCAATGCCACTTACGTTCCAAGGAATTTTTATATTATTTAGAATTGTAATAAGTTTTTTATTTCCAAGACCATATCCGATTCTAATACCAGCTAATCCAAATGATTTAGTTAATGAACGTAAAACAAAAAGATTGTTATATTTTTTCAAGTAACTAACAACTGATTGTTTGGGATCTGATAGTTCAATGAAACACTCATCTACAAATACTAAGGTTGATCTTTTCTGTGATGTAACAATTATTTTTTGCATTTTCTTTTTAGAGATTAGAATTCCTGTTGGATTATTTGGATTACATACAAATATGCATCCATTTTTAGGAATTTTTTTAATAAAAGTATCCAGATCGTAGTTTAGATTCATTGTTTTGAAAAACAATAACTTAGAACCATGTAGTTTTGATGCTACCTCGTATTCACTAAAGGTTGGAATTGGGATTAGCACGGGAGCTTTTTTATTTAGAAAGGCCTGACAAAAGTTGTAGATTATTTCAGTTGCGCCGTTTCCCACAACTATTTGATCTTCTGGAACTTTAGTATACCATTTTAGATTTTTTCGTAATTCAGAAGAATCAGAATCTGGATATACAGACAGTATTTTCATTTGTTTTGTAAGATATTTTTTAACTCCTGGATGGAATCCGAGGGGATTAATGTTTGAACTATAATCGATTATTCCTTGTTTTTTTGATTTTACTGAAAACAATCCACCATGTATGTGAGGATTGTGTTCTTTGACATTTGGGTTTGGAATTAATTTCAATGAATTAAACTAGGTTCTGTGGGATTTAGTGTGTTTTGGTCAAGCGCACTAAAAGATTATTAACAGAACACGAAGGAATTTGATCTGTGAAAAAAAAAGTAGCTATTATTGGGGTAACAGGCTCAGTAGGCCAAGAATTTGTAGTGTCACTATTGGATCATCCTTGGTTTGAGGTAACTCAAATTGCAGCTTCTGAAAGATCTGCTGGAAAAAAGTATCTGGATGCCATTAAGGATCTTAATACTGGAATTACGAACTGGCAGGTAGGAGGAAATATTCCAGATTATATCAAAGACATGACAGTGGTATCAGTCGATGATCTCAAAGTAAAAGATCTTGACCTTGTCTTCTCATCAATTGAAAGTGAGGCAGCCAAAGAAATAGAGGCTCGTTTTGCAAAAGATGTGCCTGTAATCAGTACTTCATCAGCATATAGATATGAAGATGATGTTCCTATTCTAATACCTGGAATCAACGATGATCAGGCTGATTTGCTTGATGTTCAAAAGAAGAATCGTAACTGGAAGGGGTTTGTAGCTCCACTTCCCAATTGTACTACAACTGGACTTGCAATCACAATGAAACCACTTTATGATGAGTATGGTGCAAAGAAGGTTTTGATGACATCGATGCAGGCAATTTCTGGTGCAGGAAGAGCTCCAGGCGTATCAGCTATGGATGTTACAGATAATATTATTCCGTATATTCCAAAAGAGGAACAAAAGGTTAGGATTGAAACTGCTAAGATACTTGGAAAACTAAAGAATGGAAAGATAGAACCAGCTAATATCAAGGTAACCTGCACCTGTACACGAGTACCAGTAATTGATGGACATACTGAATCAGTATTTGTTGAAACATCAGAACCAATTGATCCAAAATCAGCAAAGAAATCCTATGAAGCATACTCAAAAAACATCTCGGTAGCTGGTTTACCATCTGCTCCCCCAGATTACTTACTTGTTTATGATGACCCTACAAGACCACAGCCAAGAATCGAACGAGAAATTAACGACGGTATGACTACCACAATTGGTCGATTAGAAGAAGAAACCATATTTGATCATGGGATCAAATACATGTTATTCTCACACAATAAAAAGATGGGTTCAGCAAAGGGGGCAGTCCTTTTAGCGGAAATGCTATACAAAAAAGGTAAAATCTAAACTAATTTTATAAAAATTTCAATAATAGCTTTATTAGTTAGATATTTCTGAACAATCTTTACTGATTCTTATGGCAAAAATTGATGATTTAGATCTACAAATTTTATCTGAATTAAGTGAGGATGCAGCTATTTCTGTTCCTAAACTATCAAAGAAAATCAAAGTAAATCCTTCTGTGGTGTATAGTAGGATTAAGAGACTTGTTAAACGGAAATTAATTGAGCGTTTTACCATTGTTGTAAACGATCAAGAGTTAGGATATCAAGTAAAGGCTTTGGCTGGACTTAATATGGATTCCAAACAACGCGATAATGTAATTGATGAGCTTTTCAAGATTGATGGAGTACGTGAGATTGCTGAAGTCACTGGTAGATTTGATATTTTAGTAACAATGTATGCAAAAACACTAGATGGAATGCACAAACTAATTTCTGATAAAATCGGTCGAATTCAAGGAGTAATAAGCTCTGAGAGCTTCATTGAGATGAAGACTAGGACAAAGTCGATGCCTTATATGCCTTCAAAGTAGCCTTGGTACATTTAATTTTAAGAGAGACGAGTTTTAGACAAGGTATTGATTAATGCAAAAAGCAAAAGTTGAATCTCGCATCAAGGTTTACTATGAGCTTACAAAGCCAAAAATTTGGTATCTTCTAGTGTTTACTGCTTTTGCAGCTGCAATTACTGCATCAAACATCTATTCGATTGAGATCTCACCAGCAACATGGGCTTTGATGATATTTGGCGTTGCTGCAGGTTCAGCAGCTGCAAATACACTGACTAATTATCATGACAGAGATATTGATGGAATAATGGAGAGAACCAAGGGAAGACCAATTCCAAGTGGAAGAATTGCACCAGAAAAGGCTCGCGACTTTGGTTTGGTGTTGGCTGGAATATCATTAGCTTGTGCATTTGCTATTTCCTACACTACATCATTTTGGCAGGGAATTTTAGCTGGCTCGTTTATGGCATTTGGTTTAGCTGATAATATTTTTGTGTATAGTTATTTACTGAAGAGACGAAGTTGGACGAATATTATTCTTGGTGGCTTTTCAGGTGGAGCTCCAGCAATGATAGGATATGTTATAGTAACAACGCAGGGATTATGGGATCTTGGTTTGGTAATGGCAGCTCTTGTCTTTGTATGGATTCCAATGCACATATGGGCATTGACACTACACTTCAGAGACGACTACAATAAAGTCAATGTTCCAATGCTGACAGCAACTCGTTCAGAAGGAACAGCTGCTAGGATTATAGCTGGAACTACATTAATGATGGTACTATTTTCTATAGTTCCATTTTTTCTCACTCATGAAGATGGAACATCTGTAATGGGTCAAGTTTACCTGTATACTGCAATAGCTTCTGGAATATTGATGATGGTTTTGAGTGGTTGGGTTATAAAAAAACCAACTGAACGTTCCTCATGGATTCTTTTTAAGTTCTCAAGCCCATACTTGGCAGTATTATTTATCGCTCTGATGGTAGACTCTGCATTCTAAAATGAGTGTAAAGTAAAGATAACCACATAATGTTCATTTTGAACACAAATTTGATTAAAAGAGAAAATTTGTTTATTTAAAATATTGACGCAATACTGTAAGAAATGTAGAAAAATACTAAAAAATATTTCGTCTGAAGGAAATTATTGTTCATTAGAATGTGCTTATAACATATATGAAATTAATTTTGATAAAATTACTGTAACACGACCTTAGCGTCTCAAAAACATATTATCACATCTGTATCAAAAATGAATCAATAGTACCAAACATTACATTTTTGATCCTGTTTGCAAGATCCATTATTACTTTGAGCTGCTCTCTAATTATTTCGTCTTTCTTTGATAATTCTTCTTCAAGCGATCGAACTTTTTCTTCAAGATCAGCTACTTTATCAGTCACTTTCTGAGCATCAATGATTTTTGGTTCAGGGTCTGAAATATTCACATCTAGTGTAAGATATCTTGTTTCATGTGATTGAGGTAATTGAGTTTTTATTTCATCTAATCTATTATGGAGTTTTTCTAATCTGTCCTCACCTATGTATTGCCAAACTGAATCATTATACAACATTATACAATCATTTGTAGATTCTACGTTCTTTTGTAATCTAAACTGTTGTTCAGTTAAAAATTGATATTGAGGATACCAGTCTTCACAGTTTTGCATATTTTGGAGTTGTATTCTTATTTCACTTTGTTTTTTGTAATCAATTTCAACATTTTTGTATTCATTTGTAATTTTAGTTTCACAGTTTCTTTTTGCAATAGTTTTTGCAGCCTCAGTTACTGATTTGTCTGTCATTACTTTTTCTTGACATTCTTGGATTAACCTATGAATAATAATATCTACTTCATCATGAGATACATTTTGGGCATAGGCAGGAATGATTATTCCTATTCCCACAAAGAAAAATATCGGAAAGACTACATTCATGCCTAACAATCCCATAATTTTTTTACTAAAGTGATGCGTATAATTTCTTAGCGAAGCAAAATGCACAACATTGTTTTTATTAAAAATGCTTAATAGAATTTGAAGAGTTTTTGGTATTAACTAAAATTTTTATATTATACCTAAAAGCCCTGCTAGTTTTGCCATAAATGTAGTCATTATTCCAAAGATATCTATCATAATTTCATGATGTGAATGAGAGGTATAAGAGATGGATTATGTGGAGATTGAACAAAATTAGTTGTTACGTTAGTTAGTAGTGTAAACAACCTTTCAGGTTGCGTCTTGATTCAGATATTTTTCATTTTTCCTTCTCAGATTATATAGGGACTTAAGACCAGAAACGGTAAGTACTCTGGTGACAGTTCCAATACTGATTGAAAGTTGATCTTGAGTATTTAGATCATACTGATGATTTCTACGAAAGTGTTTTAATATAATTTTACAAATCATTTCTAAGCATAAACCAGACCACGTTTGAACTATTCCCAGATCAACTCCGGGAATACTCATACCATATGAGGGGAGGTGCCGGCTTCCCCTCATTAATAAAATAGGATTGCACTGTTCTGTTCTTCGTAAATGTTATCTAATCACATCTGATTATGGAGATCCTTGAGTGTAAGTATTGGATTAGTATTAATTCCAATTTTTCTAATAGGTATAGCCTTTGGTTTAGGAATAATCGAATTTTCCCCGCAAGGAGGTAGTATGTTTGTACAAAGTCTTCAGAATACCAAGGACGAGATATTAGATCTTGCACAAGGCAAAACTACCATCAATGAAAGTTTTGATAAAGCAAATATCTCAGTAGGTGAGGCTACAGAAGAGAGTAGCAAAAAACTGGATAATGTAATAAAATATGCTCAGAAAAAGGTAAATCCTACACAAGCTGATGAAAACAAACCAGAGTTTGATGCTCAACAAATTGAATACCTAGTTCATGAGCTTACAAATCAAGAACGAAGAAACTATGGTCTTGCACAATTAGCATTTGATTCAGAGATTATGCAGATTGCTCGAGGACATAGTCTAGATATGGCATCCAGAGAATATTTTGCACATGAAACCCCAGAAGGTTTTACTCCTTCAGATAGAGCGGAGCAGTCAGGATATTCTTGTCAGAAGATAGATGGCTTACTAATCTACTCAGGAATTGCAGAAAATATCTTTCAGGGATATCTTTTTGATTCTTATTATACTGTTAATGGTGAAATTACATCATATGATTGGAGTACAGAAGAGAAAATAGCAAAGGCTACCGTTGATGGATGGATGAATTCTACAGGTCATCGAAAAAACATACTAACAGAGATTTTTGATAGAGAAGGTATTGGTGTTGAGATTACACAAGATTACAAAGTGTATGTTACTCAGAATTTTTGCTGATTTAAGAATTATTAAAAAAATTGATAAGTTGTCAATTCTTCACTTGTCTTATATACAAAATTTCAATATTAGATTTATGATAACTATTGCTATTCAAATAATGTAATTTTTAAATATAGAAACCGATTTTAGAAAAATCTTGGATATAGATTATTATTTTATTGGATATTAATAACAAAGTACGTACAGTAAGAAAATCTGCTCAAAATGTATTTCTATGATGCTGCAGGTCAAAAAGTCACAACTTAGTTACTGAATAGTAAAATTATCAATTTTCAGGTAACATGAATAAGAAGCTAATTTCAGTACTAGCTACAATTGTGTTATTGGGAACACTAACAGGTGTTTCAGATGCAAAGTCAAGTACACCATTTGGTTATACCTCAAATGGGGTAGATATTATAGATTTTGAGCTTGATTTTAAAGACATTGAGGTAATGCTTGATGTTAAAGTAAGTGAGATACCATCAACTATAGAGATTACATTTGATCGAGAGTTTTTTGATTCAACAAACTTAGACCAAGATAGTGAATTTACAATAATTGCTGATGGTGATCTTGTATATTATGATGAGATCGTTACGAACTCAAAGCTTCGAACTCTCAAATTTAATTTATCTTCTGACGTAGAACTAGTTGAGATTTTTGGAACACATCTCAAAGGAATTACAGCGCAAGCTCCAATAATTGAAGTTACTCAGGAAATTCGAACTACTCAAGTTGAACAAACAGGGAAGATAAACGAGTTAATAGAACAAAACCAAGTGCTTCATGAAGAAAATAATATTCTTAAAGAAGAAAATAAAAAGCTAGATAGTAGAATTTTTGAGCCAGAAAATCTGGTTTCCGCTTTGGAAGAACAAGTTACTAATCTAAATACAATTGTCACAAAACAGATAATAGTAATTTACAATTGGGTTCTAGATTATTCCAATTAATTAGACCAGTACCTAATAATTAAAATCTAATTTTTTTATTTTTTCCATTCGTACCAAATGTTCTTTGATTGTGGAATTTATAGAAGCTAAACACTCAGCAGTTTCTGCTGCATCAGTTTTTAAATTTGAGATTTTTTCTTTTGTAAGTTCAAACTCAGCATAAGATGATTGTTCTGTTGCGTTTATGATTTCAACAGATGCAGCATCTTTAATTTCCAATTTCGATAAAGGTTTTGTCATTACTTAGCCTATGATTTTTGTCAATTAAAAATTTGTTTGTAATTTTATTGCAACAGATCGCGAACCTAGAACTCAAAAATTCCCATTTGATTATTCAGATCTTCTTTTTTATTCTAATACCAGATATCTGGTTCAAATGGGTTTAATCTTTCTTTTTTTTCTGGTTTTTCTAAAACAGTAGACCATTCAGAATTTTCTTCTTTTGCCTGGGCAATAGCATTTTTATACATTAATTCAAATGTCCACTTTAAAATTTCACCCCATATCGCCTTTAGTGATTCTTCGTCTGTCCAAAAAACACTAGTTTTAACTGCAGTCATAGCTACGATATTTCTTGAATTAGTTTGAGGTTCCGCTTTCCAGTTTGCAAGTACCTTATCACAAAATTCCAAGATTTCTTTCTTTGATAGAACCAAGCGATCAGGATCAAACTCTTTGGTACCCTTTTTCATTATAATTAATAAAATACTGCTCAGCGATAAATGTTGCAAGTCAAATCGATTTGAGGATAAAGGATCAATTTATGTGGGATGACAACAAGATCTAATTATGGCTAAAAGCAGTAAACCTACTAACGATTGGGATAAGATATGGCAAGAATACTCTAAGGTATTAGAGAAATGGAAAGAGGTATTTGAGACATTTCAGAATATAACTATGGAAATGCAAAAAAAATACAACGAAGTCATGGGTATAGCAGCTAACGAATCAAGTAAAGATACCATGAAGCAATTTGGGGAAAATTGGCAAAAAGCAATGAGTAAATCTGGAGTAGATACATTCAAACAATTTAGTGATAATTGGGAAAAAGCAATGAATGAATATACTTCAAATGCATTCAAACAATTTGGCGAGAGCTGGCAAAAAGCAATGAGTCAGTCTGGAATGGAATCGTTTAAGTCATATGGTGAAATGATGAGCAAGTTTGCAGAAACTTGGAAAAATATGTGGCCAAAATAATAAATCAGAACATAATGATAAAGTGAATCACCTAAAAAAATGTCATATAACTTTTAGTGGGACAAAACAACAGTCAATCCCCACCCAAAAAATAATCCAAAGCCATGCGATTTGATTATATATGGCAAGATTGATGAAAATGTAATGACGATGTCAAAATCTATGGCATATGCTGTTATTCCCATTTTTGTGATCGCGTTAACTGTAGTATTTACAATTACTCCAAATACCTTTAATGCATATGCAATAACAGGCCATACTAATGGATATGGTGCTTATAGTGGACATGCACCATTATTAGGGATTGACAATAAAGGGCTAACACTGATAGAAGATGGATTAAGAATTAATGGACAAGCCTTTAAGGTTCAATATTTTACTCAAGAAATTCAGACACAAACTTTTAAGGTAAATCAGCCAATTGATATTACTTTACATCTTTACTTAAAAGGAGGTGCCAAGTCCTTAGGCCACACATCATTGATTATTAATAATGGAGAAAGCAAACATATCGACTGGGATCAAGACATTAAAGAAACACAAACCGTTTATGTATCTGATAATGAGTTTTTCAAAGACGTTACGGTAAAATTAAGTGAAGACCCAGGTAATCCTTATGCTGCATTCCTAAATTTTAAATTCAAAATTTCTGAGAAAACAGAAACAAGCACATTAAAGATTGTTACATGGAATTTAGGTCATAATGGTTGGACCAATTACTTTCATAATGCCATAAAGGTAGATGAAACTATCTTAGACACAAATAGCCAAACACCTGAAATCAAATCTCCATTAAAGCAAACAAAAGATGGAGTTAGTGCAAGTAATGTGGAATGCTATTCTGGAAAAGAATTACTAATCAAAAACGATGGTACTCCAATTTGTGTGAATCCAGCACTCGCTCATAAACTAATTGTGAGGGGTTGGGCAAAACAAGCATAATTTGAATCCCAATTTTTTCTGTTATTATTTATATTTTAATTCCAAGTGTCTCCGTTATGATTAACGATAAATTTTAAAAATAGGTTCTAAGATTTCAGATAATCTTTTAGAAAAATTTCATCCTGTTTTGGAATTTTTGCAATCTCAAAGCCTTCCTTTCTTTTTGAAAGTGATTTAGTTGCATCAATTCCAAGCTTTGCTGTTTTTAATCTTTTTTGATCACTTGAGGGATCCAGACTAGAGCCGCGAACATTTTTGATTATCAGCAAATCCCTATCTGCCTGAAATCTTGTTGCTATTGCATACTCTACTGATACTGCGTCATTAGGATTAATGTCATCATCTACTATTGTAACCATTTTCAAAGAGCGATGCGTTTCAAATGTCTTTTTGATGATATGTTTAACATCAGTTTCCTTTCTTTTTTTGATCTGGACAACTGCATGAAGCCAATTGCAGCCACCATTGGTCATAGAAACCTGGATTGTTTGTGGATAAGCCTTCTTTAAGTTTCGATTCAGTTTTGCTTCAATTGGCATTCCCATTAACAATCGATGCTCAGAATACCCAGATAGTACATCATGAAATATTGGATTATTCCGATAATACATCGATTCTAACTCAAAGACTGGTTGTAAGCGAGCAAAATCATATGTCCGAAGCATCTCAACCATCCATTCCTTGTGAGTTTTGTTGTGCAATATTCTTCCTTCCATAACTATTTCTGCTCCTGAGGGTACGAACATCCCAGAGTATGGGCATTCTGCCAAGCGAAGTTTTCCACCTAAAATGGAATTTGCAATTTCAAGTTCATCTTTTCCCCAATCTGCCTGATATGCCCCAGCAATAGAAATAGCTGGATGAACTCCAATGGTTATTGCAACCTTAAGATCCTTGTTTTGCTTTTTGGCATTTATAAATGCCCTATGAAGATCACGACCTTCAACCAATCTCACAGAAAAGTGTTTTTTGTCGAGTGGCATTAATCTGTGAAAAGAAGAATTCTGAGTCCCTTTTTCTGGATTTTTTGAGTAAATTATTGATGAGGTGATAAATGGTCCTGGTTCTTTTTCAAAATGGGAAACTATAGGTAAAATGGAAATATCTGAGGAATGATTTTCCATAAATTGACCTTTTGAAATTTTCTTAGGTTTTTTAGAATGTTCAATTGCACGAATTATTTTTTCATGAATATTGGATTCTTTTGAGCCTACAGCCTGGGCAAATCTTGCCCTTGTTCCAACTAGATTGGATACTAGTCTAAATTTTTTTCCGTTAATTTTCTCAAATAATAATGCGTTAGAACCATCTACCTTGGATGTAACTGCAGCAATCTCATATTTTGTTGAGACATTTCGTTTAATGGTTTTAAGTTCCCCTGTCTTTTTCAATAAACTCATATAACTTCTCAAATCAGTCAAGATCGTACCATCTCCATTATTTCACCCATCAAAATCTTTGAACATTCATTGCCAAGCTCTCTGTCTGCATACAGAGAAACCACCCCTATTCCTTTTATTGAAGTAGAGATTTTTTCGGCAATTAATTTTAAAAAAAGATAATCGGTTTTGGCAGGTATTACTGTGACTGTAGTAGCTGCAGGTCCAGACCCAATAGAAACAACCATTGAACCAATTTTCTGCCAACTTTCACTAACTGAAACAAATGTTCCATTATCAAAGGAAAGCAGCTGAACTAAAAATTTACGACCACCCACGTCAAGAATCTTTTTTGTATAACCTTGCCTGGACATCAAAAGCTTCGACGAAACTTATGCCTTTATTGCTATCGCTTCTGCCATTTTTTCTATCTTAGTATCGGCTTCAACTCTTGCTCTAAGTTTTGCTTTATACTTAAGATTTCGTGGTTTGGTTCTTAGGCGGTATCCACAACATGGGCACCACAAACCTTCCCATTTGATGAAGATTTCACAGATTTGACATCGTCTCTGTCCAGAAGCATACCTTCCGGTTCCTACAGGCTTCTGAGCCTTATATCGAACACAAATTCCTTTACAAGTCATTTTTCATCAGTTCCTAGTATAATTTAGTATAACATTCATAACTATTTAAGCATGGATCGATAATTTCTATAAATTTTGGATCAGCTTTATGTAAAATTTACATTGATCGTTCATTTAATAAAAATAGAATTTCATTTTTTCAGGAAAAACTCTATAAATATTTATCGTTTTTTTAAAAATCGTATTTTTTGAAATTCTCATAATTGTTCAGTTCAAACAATTAAAAATTTCAAAATCAATGATCTTTTTTGTATAATTTTTTTATCCGGTTCTAGAGAGTGGTAAAATAAACTGTCTGAAGCCTTCCCTTTGTGTAATGTATTTTGCAGACATCATGTCTCGCTTTCCTCTCTGATTGTAGTTCTTTATTTTAAGTGAAGTTCTTCTTTCATCTACAAATTCAAATTCAAAATCAGAACAAAATCTCAGGTTAAGTAATGCAATTATCTCTTTTGCAAGATTCATGTTGCCGTTACCAATTTTTAGAATCTTTCTTTCAGCCTTTAGCTCTGCTAGAATTTTGGCTACATGCATTACAAGATCTTCTATAGAAGTAAAAATTGACCTTTCGATTTCTTTTCCAAAGTAAAACACCGATAGTCCGGTTCTTTGCCCTGGATCAATTCCAAGCAGTAGATCATTTTTGTCAAGGCCTCCTTCTAATTTTTGAATTATTAAACCTCGAATCACTACAGGCTCTTTATCTATGATTTCCTCATGAAGCATAGGCTTTTGAGAAGATTTAGGTGATTCTTTGAGTGTAGTTAGAATTAAGCTTCCCTCATAGGTATCAATCTCTTCAGGAAGAAGCGAATCATATTGTAATTTTAGAGTATTTAGAGCCTTGACAAATTTGTAATAGGGTCTTCCATAGGTTGTAGCAATTCCAATTCGAGTTTGGTTTAATGGGTCGATGATTTTATTTCGCCTATGTAAAATTTAGGTTTATGCCTTCAGAACTGTTGACACAACATGGTCAACTGCTTCATTAAACTTGGTATCGATTTTATTTTGAACATCTTTTAGATTCATATCACCTGCTGTCAAAATTCTTTGAGATTCAGATTTAGCCTTTTCACGAGCATCAGAAATTATAGTTTCTGCCTCTTTGCTAGCCATTTGAATAACCTGCTCTCGTAATTGGTCAATTTCCTTTTGGGCTTTTTGATTTAGTTGTTTTTTCATATCTGCAAGATTTTCATTAAGAGAATCAATATTAGATTCTAAACCAGATAGCGCCTTGATAATTTTATCAACAGTACCAGGTGAAACAGATGTAGATTGAATCTCTTTTGTTATTGTCTTTGGGGCTGCTTTTTTTGAACCCTTGAATTTCAAGTTAAATCAAAACCTTAAATCCATTAATTAAATCCTTCATTTAGTTGTAAGAAGTAATATGGCTCTTGCAAGATCGCCCTTTGCCTCAGTTAATGCATTAATTGCTTGTTCCTCACCTACACCAGCCTGTTGGCAAACTAGTTGAATGTCTTCTTCACTAAATACTGGAACCTCTCTTTCCTTTTCCTCATAGCTTTCTGCAATTATCTGAAAAATAGAATTATCCTTGGCTTTCATTTCAGTTACTGAAGGTTTGGAAATTATAATCTCTTTTTTGTCGGTTTTAATAATGACCTCTAGAACATTTGGGATCTCTGCCATATCAAGACCCATCTTATCCATCATCCTTCGCATTTCGCGATTACCTCCACGCATCATAATGATCGATCTCCTTTATTCTGACTTTTTAAACTATCCCTAATTTTTATTGCTACTCCTCTATTTTGAGATTGAATCATTTCTGATGAAAGAACTGCTCTACCTACAGCGATTACTTTGCTTTTGAATAAAACAGGAACTTCGCATGAGATTTGTATGTTTTTTCCACACCATACCACATGATTACAAAAAACGGAACGCCCCTCTTCAACGAAAGGTTTCGAATCCATATCAATTTCAAGACAGTTTTCTTTGAATTTTTTACTTTTGAGTAACATTTGAGCAAATAGAGGAGTTATAGCCAAGCCACCATCTATTCGTAATGTACATAGTAGTTTTTCATCATGAAAGACGCTTCGAATTCTTCCATTTTTCTTAGAATATGTAATCTCAATTGTTTTTGGTAAGAATTTTGAAACGCCATTTCCAAACAAGGCATCTATTGTATGTTGGAGTTTTTCAACGGGTTCCATATTAATTCAAAATTCCTATTCTAAATATTTGTTAACCCATGGACTATATTTTATATCGATATCTATATAGAATCCTCAAAAAAATATAGATTATGGAAGAAAGGAATGATACAAGAAAAATTCAGTTTACTGGAAAATCATCATACATTGTCTCATTACCAAAACAATGGATATTGGATCTAGGTCTAAAACAAGGGGATCCCATTAATGTTGTTAGACAGGGTGCTTCAACTTTACAAATTTCTCCAACGCAATACAATACAAGAACTCTTCAAATTGAAGATGCAACTTTTGAGGTTGAGCCAGATGATGACAATATATCAATAGTGAGGAGATTAATTTCACTATACTTTCTTGGATTTAAAACGATTAACGTCATACCCAAAACTGGCAGATTTAAACCAGATCAAAGAACTGCTGTAAAAGATGCCGTAAAAAAAATGTTAATGGGAACAGAGATTATTTCTGATTCTACGGAAGGAATTACAATTCAGGTACTAGTAAATTTACTAGAGCTTTCAGTAAATGGTGCTTTCAAAAGAATGATACACCTTGCCAAATCAATGCTTAGCGATGCATTACTGGCAGTAAAAGAATCAAATTTTGAACTGGCTCAAGAAGTAATTAATGCTGATGATGAAGTTGATAGATTTGGGTTTTACATTATTCGTCAGCTAAAAATTGCTATTCAAAATGAGTACATGCTGAAAGAGATGGGATTTAAAAATATGAGGGATTGTTTGGATTTCAGGTTAGTTGTTAAAAATATTGAAAGAACTGGAGATCATGCAGTTATTATCGCACAAGATTTGTTAGAATTTAAAAAACCAATTAAAAAAGAGATTCTCTCCAAAATTCAAGAAATGAATGGTTTTGCTCTATCATTTTTAGATGAAGCTTGTCTTGCTCTCTTTAAGGAAGATTTTGTCCAAGCAGAAAAGATCATACAAAAATCAACTGAAATTACTAAATATGAAAAAAAGGTTATTGATGCTACTAAATCACTAAAGGATGATGAAGAAATCTTCATAGTAAGGAGAATGATAGAAAATATTCGAAGAATTGCGGAATATGCAAGTGATATTACCGAAATAGTTCTTAACATGAATGTGGAAAAAATTCTTCAAAAACCAAAAACATGAATTGTTGGTAGAAAATGAAAACTGCGATATTAATTACCTATGACATTAATGATTCAGTAAATGAAGCATTAGCCCTGTGTGATACTGCAAATTATAGAGTTTCCAAGATAATTAAGCAAGATTATTTGCTACGAGCAAAGTATGGAATTGGAGAAGGAAAAGTTGATGAGATAAAGGAGTTAATTAAAAGATTAAGGCCGGATGTAATAATTTATGATGAAATTTTAAAGCCAAGACAAAACTACAATTTGGCGTCTAAATTAAAAATTCCCATTATTGACAGAGAGACATTGATTTTGGAAATATTCGTGAATCATGCAGTAAGTTCTGAATCAAAACTACAGATAAAGTTGGCACAACTTCGTTACGAAATGTCAAGAGCAAAAGAAACGGTACGTCTTGCTAAACAGGGAGAACAGCCTGGGTTTTTAGGAATAGGAAAATTTGAAGTTGATGTATATTACAATGACATCAAACATAGAATAGAAAGTATAAAATCAAAGCTAAAAAAAGCTGGAAAACAACGTGAGCTTCACAGACAATCAAGGGACCGACTGGGTTTTAAAACAATTTCATTAGCAGGATATACCTCAGCAGGAAAGACCACATTGTTTAATCTTTTAACTGGAGAAGATCGCCAAAAAGGAAAAGAACTTTTTACAACTCTCTCAACTACGACACGGAGGCTTAACATAAACAAAAAACCCGTGTTAATTTCAGATACTGTGGGATTTATCAGTAGACTTCCTGCTTACATGATTGAAGCGTTTAGATCAACTCTTGAAGAGCTTCTTTACACAGATATTGTAATTGTAGTTGTTGATGCTAGCGATCTCCAAACAGAATTAAAAAAGAAATTTCAAAGTTGCACAAAAACTCTTAATGAGTTAGGAGTGGAACCAGATAAGATGATTTTTGCTTTAAACAAATCTGATCTCATTAAACCAGATAAAGTTATAGAAAATACAAAATATCTAAAACTAGACGAAACTAAAAAATGGATTCCCATTTCATCTGTAACTGGAGAAAACATTTCAGAATTAAAGGATTTAATTGGAAAGATGTTAGAACTAGAGAAATTTGAAATGACCAAAAAACCCATCAAAGCAGAGCTAGACTGAATTTATGAATTTTGAAGTGCTACGAATTGGGCAGAGGGTGGTAAGGGATGACCGCGTTACAACACACGTAGCTCTAGTTGCTCGTGCATTTGGCGCTTCAAAAATTTACATGAATGAAGTAAATCCAGAAATTAAAGATACTCTAAACAAAATTAATCGTACTTGGGGAGGAGATTTTGAAATTGAGTTCATTTCTGATTGGAAAAAGCTAATCAAAGAAAAAAAAACAGATTCTGTAAAAATTGTTCATTTGACTATGTATGGAGAAAATATAAACAAATTAGCTACCTCTCTACAAAAAGAAGAAAATATTCTCATAGTTGTAGGTGCGGAAAAAGTTCCACGTGAAGTTTATGATTTTGCAGATTATAATGTAGCAATAGGGAATCAGCCACATTCTGAAATTAGTGCTCTTGCAGTATTGTTAGATAGAATTCAGGAAGGTAATCAGTTTTTGACAAAATTTGAAAATCCAGCAAGAGAAATAATCCCAACAAAACGAGGAAAAAATGTAATCATGAAAGAAACAATGGATAAATAATGGAATGTTAGGGATGTAATGAGTCTTGATTGATAAATATGAAGATCCATTTGTACGTATTTCAACAATGATAGGTGGGGATGAATATCTCAAAGTAGCTAGATCCCTTTTGAAATCAGAGGATGCAACTGATGAAGAAATTGCAAGCTCTACTGGATTACGAATTAACATGGTAAGAAAGGTACTTTATGATCTTTTTGGGAAGGCATTGATTACTGGAATTAGAGTTAAAGATGAAAAGAAGGGATGGTTCGTATACCGATGGCGTTCAAGAAGAGATGAAGTAGAAAATTTTATTGAGGGTCAAAAAAAGAAAATCTCTGAAAGGCTTCAACAGAGATCAGATTATGAAAATTCTTCAGATTTTTATCATTGTGGAAATAATGATTGCTCAAGGGTTACTTTTGAAAATGCGTTAGAGTTATTCTTCAAATGTCCTTCATGTGGTCTTGTATTAAACTTGAAGAAAAATGATAAATCAAAAAAAGCATTTGTTTATAAAATCGATCAAATTAAAAAAGATATGAGACAAAATTAAATCAAATTTCGTTTGATCTTATTTATTCTCTGTATTACTCTGTAGTTCTATTTTATTTTTTTAGGATTGTGCAAACTGTATTTATTACGTACACCAATAATTTCTCAATTAAGTGAATTGCTGTTCAGTTGAACGCACAAAATGTCAATAAGCATATGAAGTTAAAACTAAAATCATGATTAGTAGTTTAGCTATTTCTAGAATGGAATAGATGAGGTTTACTTTGGCAGGCATCTATACAAAAGAGGAAGTATTAGAAGAAATGCTCCAAAATGGGGAACTAGAAAGTGAAGAAGCAATAATGAATGATAAAGAAAGGTTTGGAAGAGTCAGAACAAGTCTTATGAAACAACTGAGAACAAAATATGGGGATGATATTGCCAATAGGGCACTTTATAGAATAAACAAACGAATCTCAGAAGGATCCTTAATGATAAAAGCAAATCTTAGTACCATTAATAATCCCAAAACAGAAATTTAAGCATCTAAAAATACTATATCATAGAGGGTAGAAATTAGACTATGATGACAGAGCCTCCGAAATCTGAAGGATCGGAAGAGATTTGTCCGATTTGTAACAAGCCTAAAAGAAGACACACCCCAGAACAAATATTGACATGTTCAAAAAAGATTAGAGAATTTCAAGATGCTAAAGAAGGAGAATCTGAAAATTAATTAATCGTTGGGATTAAGATACCAAAAAACAGTTTTATTTTCAGTTGAATCATTGCCCCATCGTAACTTACCATTATCGTCGAAATAACTTTGGGTTGATTCATCAGCAAATCCATACTTAATATTTAATTCTGAATTATAATCAACAATTTCATTCTTGGTTATAGCTGCCTTTCCTTGGAAAATTTTCATAGCATTTACACTTGTTTCGCCATTTTCTATCGCCGTTTGTTTAGCTGCATATGCATCACTGTACTGTTTTTCTGTTAAGTTATACTGCCCCCAAAAAATGACTTGAACAGTTTCATCAACACTTTGAACAAATCTATCAAAAGCAAGTCTTGGTGCATTAAATTCAGATTCTTTTTCAAAACTTAATAGATCTTCATTAAGTACAGTTTGCGAGATTTGTCTTTGTTCATCTAGGAAATTTTTACGATTCTCGATTTCTAGTTGTTTTTTTTCTGCTTCTTCCTGTTGTTTTTTCACTTTCTCCATATGTTGAAGAATGATTTGTGAAAGTGGATTTTTGGTTAATCCTTCTTCAATTAATGATGGAAATTGGTTAATTGCAGTTAAATCAAATTCTGTAGTTGTTGGAGGAATGCCATTAACAAAATAGGATGTACTGATTACATTCATTCCATATCCTTCTTTAGTTGATATAACGTTTACAGTATAATCACCAGGTTGTGCCGGAGTTTCTAGTTCGATATAGAAAGATCCTACATTATTTGTAGTGGAAGTTATAGTTTCAGTTGCAAACGAAACTTTTACTTGGACGCCTGAGACAGGATTTCCTCCTTGGTCTTTTACATTACCTACAATTATTGGAAATTCGCCATTTTCAATGGGATTATTTAGTGGCCAAGCTGTGGTAACCAAGTCTCCAAATGTTGAATAAGCATACGATACTATAGTAGAAAACATTACTAGTGATAGAATTACTACATAACCTACCTTTCTCATACCTGTCTCTTTTTAATTTCAAAATTAAGCCCCTAGATGATGTGTTTTTATCAGCAGATGAAATTTTTTTGAGTGGGCTTCCCACCCATATAATTCAGTAGCAAGATTAATTAATTGCACAAAAATTGGGATTTACTTTTGAAAAAAACTCTGGTTTTCTCAATTTTCCTTATACAAATCCTCAAATTTCAATTTAGATACTACAGAGAATGTTGTTCTGGGAAAATATAGAACTATAACAAATTAACTGTAATGTAAGACAATTTCATTTCCTAATTGGCAAATTTTTTTCAATTTTAATTTTGTCGATTTATGAATATGAGAAAATCCTTCCCCTTCAACCAACGTGACGGCGTTTTGTCCACCGAGAAGATAAGGCGTAATTGTAACTATAAGCTCATCTACTAGTCCTAGTTTGATAAATTCCCAATTAACAGTACCACCTCCTTCCACAAGAAGAGTTTTAATTTTTTTCTTTGATAGAGACTTCAAAAGACTTTTTAGGTTTACTTGATTTTTGCCTATTATCATTATCTCAAGCGGATGTTTCTTTAGTTTGGAGATATTTTGCCTTGATGCTTTTTTAGAAACAGCTATTATTGTGGGGATTTTTTTACAAGTTTTAATAATTTGAGATTTTTGGTCGATGGTTGCATTGGAATCCAAAACAATGCGTAATGGGTTTTTACCTTTAACATATCTGACTGTTAAAAGAGGATCATCCCTCTTTACCGTATTAGAACCAACTAAAATAGCATCTACTTTTGAGCGTAATTTGTGAATTCTAACTTGATCTTGTTTTGAAGATAACTCAGAATCACCAGTCTTTGTGGCTATTTTTCCATCAAGACTCATTGCAGCACTTAGAATCACTTTAGGCCTAGATTTTTCCATGAACAATTTTTCCTCCAATCATTACTGCTCTAATTGTAGATTCATTAGCTCTATGTACAATTGATGCATATGGATTATGCATTGGTTCTAAGTCTATTGCATGTTTGTCAATGAATACACAATCTGCATACTTATCAATTTCAATGACGCCAATATTTTTTTGTAATAGTTTTCCAGCATTTACTGTTGCCATCTTTAGAATTTGTTTTGGTGCAATTCTTTTACGATTCAAACCCATTGTAACTTTCCAGAGATAATCCATTTCGCGAAACATATCAGGAGAATTTATCATTACATTATCTGTTCCAATTGCAATATTACAACCTGCATTGATCATCTTTTCTGCATTAGGAATACCTTCTGCCAATACAGAGTTTGCTCGTGGACAGATCACTATACCCCTTGTCTTCTTGGCAACTTGATGTAAATCTCTCTTTGATGCATAGGTCATATGAACAAGAAAGTGGGGTTTTAACAATAATGCACGTTGTGTCTCAGTTTTGTTCATTGTTCTTTTTGATAGATTTGAGCTCTGAATTGTTTCTTCAGAATGGATAGCTTTAATCTTCTGGATTCTGGAATAGAATTTTAGGGTAGAATTACTATTTTCGTTTGGTCCACTAATACCTAGTCCATCACAGTTTTTTAAAAGATCGTCAAGTTCTGCTCTTTTTGAATTAGGAATTGAAATATTATTTCTAATTTGTTTATGATCTTGGTAATATTCTAGTCTTCCAAGTATAATGGATCTTATTGGCAAAGATGATAGCACTTTTTTTAGAAGAAGTATTCCATCTAGTCCGCCTTCTCTAAAATCAATAAATGTTGTAGTACCATTTCTTATCATAGAAATGCATGTGTTTTTCATAAAATTTGCAAGATGTGAGGGCTTTGATTCTTTTAGGATTTTTTGTTTTGCACCTATAATAGGATGAATTTTTGCTTCAACATTGCTGTTTAATAAAACATCCTTTGCAATAGAATCGCCTATGTGAGTATGTGAATTAATTAAACCTGGAATTATAATTAACCCTTCACAGTCAATTGAATCTTCGTTTGAGTTTGATCTAAGATCTGGTTTTATTTTTTTAAAAATTTCATCAGAGACTTTCAGATTTGTAGAGGAAATAAAAGTTAATTCTTTACCGTAAAGGATGCTTGCATTTTTTAAAAGCATGATGTTTCTACAATTTCTGGTTTTTCTTTTCCAGAATCTCGGATCTCCCTTATCTTATCAAGCGATTGTGTTGCTAGTTTGGCAGCCTCACGTGAGGTTTTTCCAATTCCAATCCCACAATTAAGTAATATACCAAGATCTTTTTTTGTTCTTTCAATGAATTCCTTTGCCATTTCTTTTGGATCATCATTTGCAACAACCATAAAATTATCACCACCCATAAAGAACGCCATTGATTTTCTATCTAAGAAAAATTCAGACATTAAGGAATATAGCTTAAACATTAGTGAAGATATTTCATATGGAGATTTTGTTTTTCGTTTAGACGATAAATTATCTACATCAAAATGCATAATAGTTACTTTCTGTTTAGAATCTCCATTAACAAAACCATAGATATTATGTTCTTTGTTTAAAATTACTGGATATTGTTTTCCCTCGTAAGCTTTTAAATTTGCATCAAATGGGGTCTTAGCAAATCCAATAGACATTGAAAGTTTTATTTCAAATGATTCTTCGAGTTTGTTTTGAATTGAAATATGATCATCAAGAGTCAATCCATTAGTTACAACAAAAAACTCATCAGATCTGTTCAGAAATGCCAAACAATTTCTCTCAGAGAATAATTTTTGAACCTCTTTGTATAATGAGGCTTGTAATATTTGGAGCTCATGTTCTCTGTCGCTACCCAAAGTAAGTGTCCAAGGGCCATACTCATTGATTTTTAAGATTGTGAGTTGAATCAATTTATCTAATTTTTTCTAGTTCCTCGGAAATCTTCATTACTGCTTCTACTGCCCTTTCTGAAACTGGTCTGATTCGTGCATAAGCCTGCCTTTCCTCTATTCCAGGTCCAGTAATTCCTAATGAAACTGGTTTTTTGTGTTTTAGTGAAAGTTTTGTAATACGTAATGCAGTAGCATTTGCAATTAGCTCATCATGTTTTGTTTGTCCTTTAATTACTGTCCCAAGTGTTACTACACCATCAACCTCTTTTTTTTCAAGTAATGTATCTATAATTAATGGCATATCAAAAACACCTGGAACTTTACATGTGAATTTAACATTCAATTTTAGAGATTTTGCTTTTTCTAAAGCTACTTCTAGCATTCTAGATGTTACTTTGGCATTAAATTCTGATACCACTATTGCAATATTCAAAATTAATGCACCTTGGCGTACTCTAACAAATCTTTGCCATCAATAAATGGAATGGCATTTTGTTTTGCATATTTTTTTGCTTTTTCAACTGAAAGGGCTGAATATGTTTCTGCATCCATCATTTCACAAATAGCAGATACAGGATTCAATTTAGCAAGGTCAGTCAAATAGATTGACATTTCTGTATGTCCACGTCTGTTTGAAAGTAAACCATTTGCAGCAATCAATAGAGGAACATGTCCAGGTGTTTTAAATGATGAAATGAACTTATTGTGTTGATTATCTGCCTTGTTTAGATTTGCCATTTCGCTAATAGTAAGGGCTCTATCTCGATCAGTAATTCCAGTGTAAGTTTGATAATGGTTAATTGAGATTGAAAAAGTCGGATGATCCCCATATGGAGCTAATCCCATAATCATTTCCCTTGATTTTGAATCAAAATGAGCAGAACTAGACAAAATGTCATGCATGTAATTAAGACTAAGCTCTTTTCCAAGAGAGCTATTTATTGCAAGACATATCAAACCTCCTGCGTGTTGTCGCATTCGTGCTATGTGCTCTGGTGTAACGAACTCTGCTGCAACGACCATATCAATTTCATTTTCTCGTCCACTTGAATCATGAAGTAATACGAATTCGCCTCTTTTTAGAGATGATAGTGCGTCATCAAGTGACATGATAAAAAGTGATTTTCTCTAATTATATAGTTTACTAAAAAATTGGTAATTACCAATAAAGTAGTAATAAGCTAGGTTTGTTTTAGAATGTATTTTCCTAAAATATCAGTTTCAATATTAATCTTGTCGCCCACTTTTTTTGATTGAAAGTTAGTAATTTTGATTGTATGGGGGATTAAACAAACTGAAGCATTATTTTTTGTGACATCAACTACTGTCAGACTTATTCCATCAATTGCGATAGATCCTTTTTTAACAATAAATGTTACTAATTTTTTTGGAACTTCAAACCATATTTTAACTTCCTTAGGTTTTTTTTCAATTTTTTTAATTATTCCAACACCATCTACATGACCTAACACAAAGTGTCCCTCCATTCTATCACCTACCTTTAAGCTACGCTCAATGTTGACTTTAGCACCTGGTAACAAGTTTCCAAGATCAGTATGTTTTATCGTTTCATCAATCATCTCAAAATCACATTTATTTTTAGAAATTTTAGTAGCAGAAAGACATACACCGTTTAATGCCACACTCTGTCCCACTTTGAGTCCTCTAGCATGCTTTCCTAAATCTACAGTCATCTGAAATGCACTACGATTTTTAGTAATTTGGCTAATTTTTTCTATTTTGCCTACGCCTTGAATTATTCCAGTGAACATGTATTGATTAATTTAATTCTGTATAAAAAGCATCAATCGTATTGAAGATTTTTACACTACAAGTTCATCTGAGAAGCGTATGGTATCTGGAACAAAACTTATGGAAAAGATCCTTTATGGTGTTGCTAAACAATGGATTGCTGGAGAAACAATAGATGATGCATTAGAATCTGTGAGAGATGCCTATAAAAAAGGTAGACATGCAATTGTAAATAAATTAGGAGAGTATCATACCTCTAAACCACTAATTATTCAAACAGTAAAAGAGTATCAACTAATTTCTTCATTATTTAAAAAATGGAAAGTAAGAGGCGCTATATCTGTCAAGCCTACACAAGTAGGACTATCAATAAGTAGAAAAGAATGTTTAAGAAATTTTGAAACAATTATTAAAAATGCTTCTTTGTCTCACACTTTTGTATGGATTGATATGGAATCATCAGATCATACTGATGAAACTATAGAAATTTATCATAATCTATTTACTAGATACGAAAGGCTAGGATTAGCAATTCAAACAAATCTAAAGAGGACCAAAAATGATTTAATCGATTTACTTGAACATGGAGCAAAAATACGTCTAGTTAAAGGAGCATATAATGAGAATGGAAAAATTGCTTATAAATCAAAAAACAAGATTGACGAAAACTATCTAAGATTAATGAAGTTACTTTATAGAGATGGAAATGAATTTGGGATTGCAACTCATGATTCAAGCATGATTAATCAGGCAATACAACTTTCAAAAATATACGAACGTAAATTTGAATTTCAGATGCTTAAAGGAATTCGGGATGAGTTAAAGCCAGAACTTGTCAGAAAGGGATTTGTTGTATCTGATTATATTCCCTATGGAACAAATTGGCTTCCTTATTCTATTCGTAGAGTAAAGGAAAGAAAACGAAATATTTTACTTCTTGGAAGCTCTTTTATTCAATCACATCGAGTTTGAGTCTGGGCTCGCATAAATTGTTCTAGATAGTGTTCACCACCTGCTCCCTTTCCGGTAGATCCTGAATGTTTCCAACCAACAAATGGTTGACTGCTTACTAAAGCTGCAGTTGTGGCACTAGCTGCTCTATTTGCATACACTGTACCTGCTTGAATTTTATCAAAAAAATCATCAACTTGTTTTTTGTCATTACTAAATATTCCAGCCGTCAAACCATATTCAGATTGGTTTGCAAGATTTATTGCTTCATCAAAATCGTCATACTGGTCTACGCATAGAAAAGGCAAAAACAATTCTTCTTTCATTAATTTATGATCTCTTGGAAGTTTTGTAACTATAGTAGGAGCAACATAGTAACCATTTTGATACTGAGAATCATTCAAAATAGTTCCTCCTACAAGAATTTCTCCATCTTTTTTAGCTAATTCTACTGCTGCCCCGAATTTTTTCTTTGCAGCCTCATTGATTATAGGTCCCAAAAAAACATCTTTTTTCCAGGGTAGTCCAATTTTAAGTGCTTTTGTTTTTTCTACTAGCTTTTCAATGAATTTATCTGCAATCTCTTTTTGTACGTAGACTCTAGAACATGCACTACATTTTTGTCCTCCATATCCAAATGCAGCTCTTATAACTCCATCTGTTGCTTTGTCAAGATCCGCATGTTTTGTAACGATAGTTGGATTTTTTCCTCCCATCTCAGAAATGAATGGTTTGGTTTCATTTTGAGTGAAAGTTTTGTATCCAGACATTCCTACTTCTCTCGAACCAGTAAATGCAATTCCATCAACATCTGGGCTTTCTATTAGAGTCTTACCCACAACACCTCCTGGCCCTGTTACAAAATTAATGGCTCCAGCCGGTAATTTCTTGTAAATTGCTTTTACAAATTCAAATGAAGAAAGTGGAGTATCACTAGCAGGTTTTAAGACTGCTGTGTTTCCTGTAATTAAAGCTCCAGTAGTCATTCCAATTGCTATAGCTGATGGAAAGTTAAAGGGAGCAATAATTCCCCATACTCCATATGGTTTAAGGATGGTACGAGTTTTTTCTTTTGGATTAGGATGTTCAGTTTCTTTTGAATACCCTTTATTAATTTCCAATTGATAAGCATAAAATCTCATAAAATCAATTGCTTCATCAACATCTCCCATAGCTTCTATTCTGGTTTTTCCATTTTCAAAGGACATAATTGCTGATAGACGAAATTTTTGTTTTGAAAACAAGTCAGCGCATTCTCTGAAAATTTTTGCTCTAGTTGGATATGGAGTATTACTCCATTCAAAGAATGCATTCTTTGCTGATTTTATAGCATTATTGGTATCATTCGCGGTTCCTTTGGGAAACTTGGCAACAATTATTGTTGTATCAGATGGGGATTTTACTTCAAATTGTATTTTAGAAAAAAATTCTTTTCCGTTAATTATTAAAGGATATTCCTTGTTTAAATTATTTTTTACTTGTTCAACTGCTTTTTCAAATTGTTCATGAAATATATCAGTTGTATTATTTGCTATTGCATTTCCCCATGTGAATTCATTTTCAAACATAATAGTAATACATACATGCCATATTTTAAATGAATAAAAAATTTGTTAATGAAATTCTATTGCAACACAAAAACTAGTGATTTTTACATTATAGGACATATCTTGTGGATTCTGGTTTTCATGTTTCAGTCCATGGTGAAATATTGGAAAATAACTTCTATTTTTTATTTTAATTTCTATCTACAGGAAGAAATTACCTCAGAAATCATTCTAGATGCAAGATGGGATGTTCTATCTTTGATATCATATCTTGGACAGACCTCCATTATATCCATGCCAATAATTCCTTGTTCTACTATATCTTTTAGAAGATACACTGCTTCGACATTTTTTAGACCCAATGGTACTGGAACTGAAACCCCTGGGGCAAAAGCAGGATCAATGCAATCCATATCAAATGAAACATAGACATTCTTGCCAATTGTTTTCAAGATCAATTTTGAAATTTCATTTACTCCTTTTTCTAATATATCAAAAGGAGTAATTACCTTGATGCCGTATTTTTTTAGATTATCTAGTTCTTCCTGTTCTGGAGTTCTAATTCCTATTTGCAGGCTAGTCTTTAGATCGATATTGGGTATAACATCATAAAAAACTGAACCGTAATAGTTCTGAGTTGAACTCACCAAGTCAGGGTGAGCATCAAAATATACCAAAGAGACTGGTGCTTTTTTCTTTGAAATTGCTTTTATTATATCCCTGGAAATGGAATGATCACCTCCCATCACAATTGGAATTTTTGATTTTGAAATAATTCTTTCAAAAACCTCATCAATCTGATTCTTTGAGATGTTTCCGTAATCTAGGACTTTTTTTCGCCCTATTCCATTAAACGGAAGGCCAATAGATTTTGTTCCTTCTCTAGTGTAAGAGTCTCGTGAATTTGAAATCTCACGGATAAAATGAGGAGCCTCCGATGCACCTTTTCTGAGAGCATGAGATTGAGATTCATCTGGAATTCCAAGAATTACAATTTCTGATTGCTCAAAGTCATCAGTGTTTGCCCAACAAATGGTCTTTTCCATATTTCTTTTAATTTTTTACTATAGAAATTGTTTACTCAAACTGCCTTAGGTATTAATTACTATTTTCCTATGCTATTTTGTTGCCTATCCAATATTTTGTAGAAACAGCTGATTTTGAGAGTTTTGCCAGATTTGTTTGTGCATTAAAGGAGAATCCTTTAAGGGTTTATTCACATGACTTAAATAAAAAAAAGGTTTTATCTAGCAGAAGAGTTCTTGCAAACTCTCTTTTTTCAATTTATACTGTTGCACCTAATAATGGCAGATATATTTCATATAATGTTAAAAATGGTAAAGAAGAATGTAGTGTAGTAAGTTCAACAAAATCATTTTCACAATATGCGCCAATAGTTCATCTGAGTGAACTTCCATCAACATTAATCATTAATCCAAAAAAAATTGAAGATAAATTCACTCCAATAAAAGTTGAGGACTTGGGAAGTCTTGCAAGGTTAACATATGATCCAGAATTACCAGATGAACCCGACTTGACGCTTTTTATGTTTCCACAAAAAACAAAATGGATAATTGGATATATTACATCACTTAATTTAGAAGATACATTGTATTTTTTTAATCATGTAACACTTGATAAAGAACCTACAAAACCATTTTTACAATATTCAACTAATGATGATAAGACTCCAATATTTACAGACAAGTTTGAACATGGTTTATCATACTTACCTGTTGTTAAACTAAAAGAATATCATCCAATTTTTGGATTAGATTAACAAAACAAAGTTAGAAAATTAATTGTAATTTAAATTATTTTTTCTTTTCTTCAAAATCGTCATCTTCATCATCATATTCTTCCTCTTCGTTCATATCTGAAGGTACTAACGGTTTTTTTTCCTGTGGAATAATATCTGGAATTAAATCTGCCATTTTCTCACCTACGCTCCTTGCAATCATTTGGGTTAAAGTGGACTTCATATTAGATAATTTTCCGATATTACCTATAATTGCTTCTTTAAGTTTCTCATGGGTTTTTGATTCTAAATTTAACAATAATATCATAAATTCTTAGTGCCATGAATCTCAGGAATATAGCCCATCTTTTTTAATTCCTAAAGTATTGGTCCTTCGTAACCAGCATTGCAATTTATTAAAAGATAAGCTATTTCCATAATGATTCATTCATGTGTTAAAAAAAAGATTTTCTGGTTTTGTACCAAATTTATTATTAATTGCATGAATGATTCCTAATTTTTGTAATTGTATTGCTAGGCAGTCTATTTGGGATTTTTTCAAATTGTATTGATATTCTAAGATTCTAGAATTGGATTCCATTGGTAATGAATGGTAATTACTACCATAGTTTATATTCCTAATTTAGTGAACTGAAGCGTGAAAATAACAACTGTAAACCCAGCAACAGAGGAAGTTTTAGCTGAGTACGATGCCTTAACCGAGGAACAAGTGAATCATGAAGTAAATGATTCCAGAAAGGTCTATGAATCAATATGGAAAAAATTTGATATTTCTGAAAGGGGCAAGCTTCTACGAAATCTCGGACATTTGTTGCAACAAAGAAAGAAGGAATATGCAACTATAATTACAAACGAGATGGGAAAACCAATTACCGAATCTTTGGCTGAAGTTGAGAAATGTAGTTGGGTTTGTGAGTATTATGCAGATAATGGGGAGAAATTCTTAAAACCTGAATTTATTGAAACAAATGCTAAAGACAGCTACGTTCGTTTTGATCCCTTAGGAGTAATAGGTTGCATTATGCCATGGAACTTTCCGTTCTGGCAAGTATTGAGATTTTGTGTCCCTGCTTTATTTGCTGGAAATACGGTATTACTAAAACATTCAAGTGTTTGTCCATTATCAGGAAATACCATTCAAAAGGCATTAGAAGATGCTGGATTTCCAAAGGGGGTATTTCGACACCTCGTAGGAAACTACATTGTTGGTGAGGCATTGGCAAAATCAAATGTTGATGCAGTTTCAATTACTGGAAGTACAAGAGCAGGAAAAAGAGTTGCAGAAATTGCAAGTCAGCAGTTACATAAATTCATTTTAGAACTTGGTGGAAGTGATCCATTTATTGTATTAAAAGATGCTAATATTGATAAAGCAGCAGAAATTGGAGTTAAATCTAGATTTCTAAATAATGGTCAGAGTTGCATAGCTGCTAAAAGATTCATAGTTGAACAAGATGTAATTGAAGAATTTACAAAGAAATTCATTGAAAATGTAGAAAAACAAGTAGTAGGTGATCCATTAGATCCTAAAACAACCATTGGTCCTCTAGTACGAGATAATTCCCGAGATACAATTGTAAACCAGATTGGACAGTCAGCTCTAAAAGGTGCTAAAGTTTTGGTAGGAGGAAATGTTCCCCAGATGAAAGGATATTTCTTTAATCCAACAGTTGTGGGAAAAGTAACTCCAGATATGTCAATATCACGGGAAGAGGTATTTGGTCCAGTTGCTCCAATTATTGCAGCACGAAATCCAATAGAAGCCATTAGATTTGCAAATGATACAGAATTTGGTTTGGGTTCCAGTATTTGGTCTGAAAAATTTGCCAAAGAGAATAACTTGGTTAAGGATATAGAAGCTGGAATGGTTTTTGTAAATTCTATGGTAATTTCTGATCCAAGAATTCCATTTGGCGGTATCAAAAATTCAGGAATTGGAAGAGAGTTATCAAATTACGGTTTGAAAGAATTTGTTAACATAAAATCAGTTATTATGAATTGATTGAAAATGAGTAAGTGTAATTGTGAAAATTGTAATTGTAGTATAGAAGGATTACATGAACGTTTAGATTTTGTGTGTCCCTTCTGTAAAGCTGGAAATCATATCCACAATTGATTTTTTTAGAAATTTATTTTATCTATTGGCCAAATCTAACAAAGATTTTGCCCGTTTGTAATGTACTTCATCGATCATCTTTCCATCTACTGTTGTAGCTCCTTTTCCTTTCTTTGTTGATTTTTCATATGTGTCGCATACTTTTTCTGCCCATTCGAGCTCTGTTTTATTTGGATGAAATATTTTATGTATAATTGAAATTTGATCAGGATGAATGATGGTTTTTCCAACATATCCAAGACTTTTCCCAATTTTACAATCTTCTATCAAACCTTTTTCATCTTTTAGATCCTGCCATATAGCATCTAAAGCATAAACTCCTACTGCTTTAGATTCTATCGGAATTTTTGCTCTGGCAAATTTGGCACCTTCTGGTTGTTTTGTATATTCAATACCCATATCATTGAGAAAATCAAATACTCCAAAAACAATAGCTGAAATTCGTTTGCTTGCTGAAGCAATCTCGTGTGTATTAGTCACGCCTTCAGCTGATTCTATAGATGGTATTAGTCCAATCGGTTGCAACTTTTGCTTTTTTTCCAAAAGTTCTAATATTTTTTCAATTTTTTTTATCTCTTTGGCATTGTTTACTTTGGGTATTACTATTCCATCAATTCCTTTTTGGACTATTTCCTTGAGGTCATCTTGGATTTTACCAGATGCGGGAGAATTAATTCTGACGTAAATTTCAGAAGCGTATTGAGATCGAGTTTTTAATGCCTCTTTGATTAGATTTCTAGCATTTTTCTTTTCTAAATCTGGTACAGAATCTTCTAAATCAAAACAAATAACGTCAGCAGAAAGTGTTTTTGCTTTTTCTAGAAAACGGGGATTATTTCCTGGAACAAAAATCAGACTTCTGAAAAGTCGTGGCATTAATTAATTAGGCTCCTTCTGGCTTCATTAAAATTTTGCCAAAAAGACCTTTTCCAGTTAACATCTTTGTATGAGCTTCTGCTGCTTTCTCAAAAGAGTGAACAGAATCAATTGCAGCCTTTATCTTCCCTTGTCCCATCCAGTAGAATCCTTGTTCAAGCTCAGCTCTTGTTCCTTGGGTGGAACCTAGGATGTTTGTTCCTTTAAAGAAAATATGTCGTAGATCAGTTTTTGCATCATATCCTGTAGTTGCTCCACATGAAACTAGAGTTGCACCGTATTTGAGTAAAGTAAGTTGTTGGTTCCAGTGAGTCTGACCAATATGATCAAAAGATACATCAATTCCAGGAGATACGCCAGTTTTTTTGGAGATCTCTTTAGTAATTCCACGAACTTCTTTGGGCCAGTCTTCCTTTCTGTGGTCAACTGCATAATCAGCACCAAGTTCTTTTAGCTTGCCTAGTTTATCAGGGCTGGCTGTAGCAATTACAGTACAATTGTAAAGTTTGGCAATTTGAATACCAAAGCTTCCTACTCCAGAACCACCACCCATAATTAGGACTGTTTGTCCTGGTCTAATTTTGGCTCTGCCTACAAGCATATGCCAGGATGTTAAAAGAGTCATTGAAGCTGCTGCAGCTTCATCATAGCTAACACTATCTGGAATTTTTAGAACATTTACTTCAGGCAGATGAGTTACTTCAGAAAAAGCTCCCCAATTTGGTCCTGTTTGAAATCCCCAGATTGTTCGTTTATCACAATCGTATTCACGTCCATCAGTACAAGCAGTACAAACTCTACAAGACATGTTCGAATGAGATACAACTCTATCACCTACTTTGATGCTAGTAACTTCATCACCAACAGCAATTACATCACCTGCTGCATCTGATCCAGAAATGTGTGGAAGGGGAACGGGAACTGGGTTTCCACGCATACCCCAGATATCATTATAGTTTAATGCCGCTGCCTTTACTTTGAAAACTACTTCATTTGGCTTGGGTTTTGGATCATCAATATCCTTAATTTTTAGAATTTTCTTAAAATTATCATCAGGTGCATATTCTTCATAAACAACCCCTTTCATGAATACAATCGCCTTGTATCCCCTAATTATATTTTCTCAGAGATTATCGTCGATTAATTTTGAAATCCCGTTTTGGTTGTTGTATGGATAATAGAATTTGCTTGAGTTGATCATCAGTTACCGGTGGTTTCACCCTACCCTGAGAAGCAAGATTTATCAAATAATTTTCTACCGTGTTTGCTACATCTGGTTTAACCATCTTTACATTGTTTAATCTGAGTCGTGCATCAGAAGAAAGAATTTGTTTTAAAATAATTTCTTTTTGAGCAACAAATTCTGGTTGTTCATTTGGTTGATAATTTTCATCAGAGTCGGGTGAACTCATGACATTACACTAAGAGTATACCTTCAATTGTGGAGTTTCAGCAACAAGTTGTGATAAAATTTCAGTTGCAAGTCTATCTAGCTTTTGCATGCCATTTTTAGAAACAACTCTCCCCTTTCCAGCAACCTTCTCAATATATCCTAATTTTTCTAATCCTTGAACGGCTTTTCTAATAATTACACCACCAGCATTCTTGTGGTCTCTATTACCATATCCAACTGCTTTACAACCACCATACACTTTACGTAAATCATGGATTCCCATCGGACCATGAAGGTATATTTTTCGTAATATTGAAGCACATCTAATATGCCACCAATCTGGTTTTTGTGGAGGTTTGTTAGCATGAGAACCGGTCTTAACAAATGGAGTCCAACTTGGTGCTGGTATGTCTTCATTTTTTAAAATTTCAGTTAATTTGTCTATCAACAAGTCTGCGGGTACGTCATACACTTTTGCCATAAAAAGTCAAACTTTCAAATCGTCTTATAAATCATTGAGCTATTACTTTGCGATAAATGTGGCCACAAAAGCTACATGTTACTCGAATAGATTTTAGTGAGGTTCTACCAATCCTAATTCTAGAATTTACACCTGGGACAATGAAGTTTTTACATTTTTTACAAAAATTCATTTTAATTTCATATGGCATTGCAATACGATATCGAGTACTGATCTTTTTTGCAAGAACTGCCTGTCTTTGAGCCAATTTTGGAAATGTTCTTGAATTAGAAATTGCATTTTTAATTAGTATTTGAATTCTTTCTATTGCAATAATTTTTGTAGTTTGTTTCATGTTTTAATGAAAAGAAATCCCCTTAAAATTTGGATCATTTAATAAAAATGCGGTCGCCGGGATTTGAACCCGGGTGACGGGCTTGGAAGGCCAGCGTACTACCAGGCTATACTACGACCGCATAAAAGAGAAAACTCGACAGCCTACATAAAAATGGTTTTTTCATATTCGTAAAGCACTCTACTGATTACAACGTGTGATTCTAATGGAGTATCACCAACATTTACTATGTATTCAAAACTTTTTTTTATTTCATTAGAGAAATGACCTTTTGGAAATCCACCAATAACAAGGCATGAGTCATCGGTTAATTTTTTTGCCACGTCTTCACATGAGCTGGAAACTCCTTGTGTGGATAAGCCTATGACTCTTTTTGGATTTATTTCCTTTAATAACTGATCAAATGTCATGTCCTTTATTTCAAGAAGATTTTTGCCATCTGCCTGAATTACTTTTTCCAAAAATAGCTTTTCTACTAATCCAGCAAATCTATGATATGATTTTGGTAGATGTACAACATTTGCTATGAAAATGACTTTATCTTCAATAGTATGTACATATACTGAAATTTTTTTTTTATAATAAAGAGGAATTGTACATGCCTCCAATAATGAAATATGTACGAGATCAGGTCTTCCTCTTTTTATTTCATTTTTGATTCCTTTCATTGCCCCATAATGCCATGAATTATCTAAGAGAATCTCTGACGGATTTTTTCCAAGTTTTTTACTATGACAGATAACTGAATTATGATGATGTAGTTCGTTTGGAATTAACTCAAGTGAGGATTCAGCTAGGATTAATGAGAGCATTATTGATATGCAATAATTCCTGCTTCAATAAGATATTTTATGCCTGAGACAAAATCCTCATCAGAGATTAACCCTAATGACCACCATTCTGCATTATTTCTAACCCATGATGGAATTCCTTCTGATGGTGCCGAATTTTTTTCAACTTTTTGAATTTTCATAATATCATTTTGAATTAAAAATTTGATTCCATTTAGAAAATCAGAATCAGTGATTGATTCTTCAGACCACCTAGCAGCATTATTTTTTATCCATTGTGGGATTTTTTGATTAGAATTAGTGTTTGGATTATCATCTGGAAAGACGTATAACCAAATTGTTCCAGATTTTGTTTTATCTTTAAGACTTCCTGAAATTACAATATCCTCTTGAATAAAGGAAACAGATAATTCGTTAGTGTTTATTCCACGATAAGTGACCTTAATTCCTGAATCAATTAACTGTGGATTATCAGCCCTACTAGCTATTTTTTTAAAAAATTCTCCATTTTGAGTTTCTATTGGATTTATTTTTTCTAGGAAAAATATTCCACCTTTTTTACTGACTAGTTGAGATGCAAATTCTTCTTGTAGAGGATTGATTACAATATGTTCCTTGTCAGAGTAAGAATAATCGATTTTATCAGTTGGTATTTTATTACAAACGTCATTACGCCATTCTTGGGATGAAGAAATCGCATCAAGCATTAACTGACCGTGAAGTAATTCGTGATATATAATGACAAGGTTATCTATTTTTTGAGAACGCTTATCTTTTTCTTCAGTGGGATTAATTACATCTGGATTAAGCTTTAGTGTATTATCGCAATCCATTGTGATAATTCCTTTAGAGCTGGTTGTAATTTTGCACTGCCATGAATAAGTTCCACCAACTATGACTCCTCCTTCATGTTCTTCAGGTACTGTAAAACCAGCAAGACGGGTTTCAACCACATTTACAACCAAGTCATTAACATCTTCAATGTTACATGGAAAGGTAACAATTCTTGGCTTTTCAAATGTATCCAAAATATCAGAAACATCTTTTTTGTCAATATCGAGTTTTAGAAATTCATTTAAAAGATTTTTGAACATTTTTTGTTCTTCTATTGATGGATCAATAAACTTGTCTTCAAAGGAATCAATACTTCCAGAAACCAATGGAATAATTATTAAAATAAGTAAATTCAAAAGTATCATGATTTATTCAGAATGATTTTTAAGAATTTTTACTCATTTGTATCTGTCTTTTGAATTCATCCCATGCAGGTTTAGGATTACCATCTGTATCAATTAAACCTGCATTACAAATGTAATGACTTAATCGTTCAATCACATACTCACTACTTCCAAGACCTGAAGAATCACCTACACTGATTGACCCTGCAATAGTCTCTGGATCTATAACACAGGTTCCCTCTGGTCTATCATATTGCCTATACCAAGTAACAAATTCTAGTTTTGATTCATTATCTCTGTAAAAATCAAATACTGTTTTGACAAAATCTGCTTGATCCTTTTGAGTACCATTTACAAAATCAGCCGTGCTCCAACTTATCTCAAAAATTCCCACATTTTTATCTGGAACAAGCTCTATCATTTTTTTTAGATCATCTCTTGCCTCTTGAGGTGTTTTGTTTATTTCATTTAGAGAATCTACTGGAAAATAACTAAAGGCAACAAAATCACCTACATCTAATTGTTCTACTATATTGCTAAGATTTTTGTTAATAATACCATGTAATGAAAATGCATTACCAAATTTTACATCTGGATGTTTTTCTTTTAAAGGTCCATATACACCATCAAAAAGTTCTTTGTAAACTGGAATATTTTGTTCAGAGTATCTGAAATATTCTTCTGTATCTCCTGCAATAATAACAGTGTCGATTATGTTATAGCGTGTCAGTATAGCGTCAAGAACTTTGATAAGATTGTCTTGTGAAATTGAACCCAAACTTGGTTTTCCTATCCAATCTGGAAATGGACCTAACGTTTTCCCATTAATTATAGAAAAGTAAAGAGTAACTTTAAGATCATTTTGTTTGTTGAGGTCCATCCAGAGATCAGATTGTTTCCAATCATAATTTCCTTTTTCTGGTTCAATTAAATTCCAAAAAAGATAGAGATTATTTCTACCAATTCCTGTAGAAGAAGTTTGTGTGTAATAGTTTTTCAAATCATCAAGAGTGACTTTATTTGATGGAGTATTTACGATAAGACCAAGCTTTTCATTATGAGATGAAGATTGTATAAAGCCAGAATTTAATGAAAATAAAAATGCAGAAGCAATTGCCGCTATAGCGACTGTAGCAATTACTACTCCAATTATTACTTTATTCAATGATTTTTGCAGTACAATAAGAGAGTAAAAAACTTATGATTCTATACCTAGCATCAGATCATCTAAACTGTAATGATTATCCAGAAGTGCAACCACTAAAGCCACATTCAATACAAAGACTACATCCTTCTACGAATACCAGATTGTTTTTGCATGTAGGACAAAGGTTCTCTTCTTTTTCTTCCTCTACTATTTGTGGTATGTGAGTTACTTCTTGAGGTATTATCAGACGTAATGCATTATCTACCTGCTTTTTCACATAGGGATTTGTGATTTTTGTATTAACATAATCTGTAACAACTTCACTAGGTCTTGTATCAAATGTTTTTTTTGCATTTTCACTTGTCATGTGTAAAACTTGTTCATGCCTAGAACTATCTCGATAAACAGTAATTCCCTTGAGTCCCATTTCGTGGGCAAGTAGATATGCTGCTTTTACGTCATCAGCAGAAACATCATATGGCATGTTAATGGTTTTGGCTATTGCATTTCCTATCCAATCTTGCCAAACTGCTTGAGCACAAAGATGATCAGCCCAATGGATGTCCATTGCAGTAACAAAGATTTTTTGCATCCATTCTGGAATTTCAGGAATACCGCTAACAGAACCATAGTTGTCTGCAACTTTTGCAAGTAGTTCTTCACTGTAAAGTCCGTTTTCTTTTAGAACTTGTTCAAATATTTTATTTGTATAGAAGAATCTACCAACTGTAACTCTTTTTTCAAAGACAAGTGCAAACGTTGGTTCCATGCCATTAGAACAATCTGCGATCATTGAAAGGGTACCAGTTGGTGCAACAGTTGTTGTCAACACATTTCTAATTCCATGTTTTTTAATTTTTGAAATTAGTGCATCCCAATCGTAAGAATGTTGGCTCTTTGGTTTTTCATAATATCCTGCAATTGGAATCTTTCCTTCTGGAAATTCAGTTTTTGAACACATGGGAAATTCACCTCTTGTTTTTGCAAGGGCTACACTTTCTTCCATTGAATAGTAGGTCAAGGCTTCAGATAGTTTTGATTGCATTTCATAACCTTCCTTTGAATTGTATGGGATTCTCAACTTGTAAAGAAGATCAGCTACACCCATGACACCAAGACCAATTCTTCGAGACTCTTTAGATGCTACATCTATTTCATAAACTGGATAATTGTTCACGTCAATAATATTATCTAAGAATCTGGTTGTCTTTCTAATTGTCTCTTCATATCTTTGCCAATCAAACTCATACTGTCCATCTGCTTTTCGCTTGACAAGATTTGCTAAATTGATTGATCCTAAGTTACATGACTCGTATGGATACAAGCTTTGTTCTCCACATGGATTGGTAGCTCGAAGTGGTCCTCCTCTAGCTTTTGCAAAGACATTATACTGATTTATTTTATCAAAGAATATCAGTCCAGGTTCAGCGCTTTTCCACGCTGACAGGGCAATTAGATCAATTAGTTGATGTGCGTTAATTTCTCTTATTGGTTCTCTGCCATTAGGAGAACGTAACATGAACTTTCCATCTTCAGTATTTACAAGAGCATTCCAAAAGTCCTCCCATATGCCTACACTTACGTTGAAATTCTCAAGAATTCCAGGCTGGGTCTTATTTGTTATGAATTTCTCAACATCAGGATGCCATGCTTCTATAATGCCCATATTGGCACCTCTGCGTTTTCCGCCCTGTTTTACTACCTCAGTTACGGTGTTTATTATATTCATGAAGGAAACAGGACCTGAAGCAACTCCAGATGTAGAGGCTACAATATCTCCTTCTTGACGTAAATCTGAGTAATTAATTCCCACTCCACCCCCTGATTTGAATATTAACGCAGCATCAGATGTTGATTTCATAATTCCCGCCATATCATCAGGCATTGCTAATACGAAACATGCAGAAAGCTGTCCTAAGCGTCCACCAGCATTCATCATAGTAGGAGAGTTTGGTAAGAAGATTTGTTCTGTCATTAAATCATAGTATTCTGAAACTTTATCTGCATAATTATCAAATTTCTTAGCAGCAATCATTGTCAAAAGTTCTTTGAAGCTTACTTTCATCTGACTTTTCATTGCCAGATCAATGTAGTGATTAATTAAACCTCGAAAGTGCCATTTGTTAAGATAATGTTCGCCTAATTTGAATTTGTAATCAAAGTCACCCAGTTTACCTAGATAACTTCGTGCCTCTTCGACATTCTGTTTTATTCCACCTTCTCTTGAAAAAATTATGCTGTCACGTAATAGATCAGCTATAGCTACAAGAAGAGCAACTCTTTCAAACATTTGAGATGGGCTTTCAATGATTTCACTTTTGTTATTTCTAACAAGATATCTTGATGCTAACACTCTCAAACAATTAAGATCAAAGTTCTTTGATACTGGATCGAGGATTTTAAGGTTAAGTACTTTGGTTTTATCGTCTCTTACTTTACGGCGTTCGTGCCTGTAAAGAATATAGGCTTTGGCGATCTCGCTGAATCCTTTGTCGATCAAAGTAGATTCAACCATATCTTGAATATCTTCAACGCTTGGTGGGCTAGCTGCTGAGAATCCCTGTTTATGCAATTTTTCGAGCACACCGTCGGTTAATTGTGCTGCGATATCACGATTAGGTTGACCTGTAGCATCCAACGCTTTGGAAATCGCGTTTGTGATCTTATCTTTATTAAAGATAGTTACTTTTCCGTTTCTCTTTCGGATTTCAGCGATACCACTTTCTATTTGTGAATTTTCAACCATTATAATATCTCCCCCGCGATAGGTATGAAACATGTGCTTATATCTGCTGTGGCAAAAAAAATTTTATCTAGATCAGATTTAGCTCAACATATTTTACACCAGTAGTATGAACTTCATACCGGTCTAATTTTCGTAAACAAAAACGAAATTAGCAAATTTCTTTTGAAGAAACGTTTTATGTTACGAAATTATTTTTATTCCATGAAACCAAGTTTGCGAATTTCGTTCTTAGATGATGAATGACGACTTGCAGTTAGGACATTTTTCGGTCAATTTCTCATCTTTCATACCACAATTTCCACAAATTGGTACCTGTTTGATCGGCTTAAAGGAGGTAGTTAGATCGGCTGCCTTTTCAATTGTTTTTTTGATTTCAGCAACTTTGGCATCTTTATCAAACTGAATCTGTGTTAACAATCCACCATTAAGCATCTTTGCAATCTTATTACATTCAACAATTTTTTCGTTCTTGATTGAAAGTTGAAGAATTTCTGTTGCATCAAATGAAATACCTTCCGAGTAAGGTTTTCCTTGAAGAGATTGTAAAACAGAATTTTTTCCATATTTCTCTCCATCCAACGTTGCAAATCTCGCAGAACCTTCACTTTGAGTCATGCATATACTAACGTTATCTCCAATTTCTTTTCCTTTCTTCTTTGCAACATCCACTGCTGTTTCAATTACTTTATGTAAAATCTCTCTACCCTCCTTGTTGTCTTCAAATCCTAGAATGTTAAAAACAGCTTCATGTAAGCCCACTAGATTGACAATAAGTGTACTAGTACTTCGTTGCATGTATTGAGTATTTCCAGCAAGAATTGGATTTAGACCTCGTCTTGTGAGATCAGAAATATCTTTTTTTCTTAATGACATTGAAGAAAGAGCTGGCTTCATCAATAATGCTAGTCGTGCTCTAAAGTAAGTTTCATCTTTGTTTGACTCAAATGCAAGTCGAGGTAGATTAATTGATAGAGATTGAAGCTTAATTGATGTTGCTCCTGTGTTTTTTGTATCATCTTTTAAAATTCCCTGATTTGAAACAATTCCTTTAGAGAAGATTACTTTTCCTCCTAGTGCAATTATTTCTGCTAATACATCAGATGAATCAGTTAATTTTGCCTTTTCGTAATCAATGATAAGACCAATTTTTGGTATTGGTGTGATTTTCACGTAGTTTTTGTAAGCTACAAGGATTGTTTTTACAATTTTTTGATCGGAACCTAGTTGGATTATAAAAGAAACAAGAGTTGGGTTGTGACCATATTGTGATGTTGTAGAAGATATAGCAAAGGCATCTGTTAATTTTTGTTCTAAATCTGATGAATTTTTAGTATGTTTTATCAATAACTGGGCTAGTCCATCCATTACTACCTCTTGTGATACTTCCTTTGAGATCAAAGAGATTATCATTGATAGTGCGGAGGTTAGATTTTCCAGAGTTTTAATTGATGGAATCCTAGTCACGCCTAGGGCTTTGCCGCGTAAATCAATCCCATCTTCAATTAGCTCTTTTAGGTTCACAAAAATTGTATCAGGTAGGAGAGACCATATTCCAGGATTTGCAATATGGAGGTCTCCAGACAGATGAGAATCTGCTACATCTTTCGGTAGGGTATTTAATAGAAGGTGTTCTGCAAACACCGTTTGTCCTGTCTTATACAAGAGCCCCTCAGCCCCATTGTCTACATTTTCTACATTTGAAATCATTTCTTTTACCTCAAATACTGGCATTCCAAGTCTTGCCAGTTTGTTTCTATATTCTTCGTGACCGTGTTCTAAAAGAACAGAGTTCACCATCTCACGAATTAGTGAACCCGTAAGATATGTTGTTTGATATTTGTAAATTCGATTTTCTACTTCTTCTGTAATCTTTTGGGCTAATTCTAAAGGAAGACTTCCTTCACGTACTAAAGATTGAATTATTTTGTGAGAGTTAAACTCTTCAATTGATTCGTGTGAAGTACGTACATACATTTTACCACTTTCTATGATTGAACGTTCTTCAATCTGTCTTGCAAGGCTCAAAACTAGTTTTCCTAGATTTGTAATTGTATAACGCCTTTCTGATTTATTCAGCGCTACAAGTGATTGTCTCAATAATTTTCTCAGATGGTATGCAAATTTTCCACTCTCTTTTTTTGACTTAAATCCAGCCAGTGATTTTAATTCAGAATAAGTTAATGGTCCTTTTGAGTTTAGAATTCTTAAAATATCAATTCGGTTAGGGCTTGCCATAACAGAAAAGATCATTCTTACACGTTTCGACGTAGATTGTAGAATTCCTCCGCGCTTTGGTTCGTCTAACTCCTCGCTCAGTTCCATATTCATGTCTAAAAGATCATGGGGTAATTAAGATTTGTGACGGAATGATGATGGAGTTTTTAGATCAGCTTTCTCTTACATCCAATGTAAATTCTGATGTTGAAAGAGTCTGTCCACATTCTGGACATTTATTATTGTATGGCCTAATTACATCTTTTACAGACTTTAACATTTTCATGTTGGCGATCTTTTTTCCACATTTACCGCAAATTATTTCAACGGACATAAGGTATAGTAGATTTCAAAAGTATTAAAAATCCTTTTTGATTTTATTTCATAATTACAATAAATTAGATTCACTGTTTTTCAATCAAAATTCCACGATCGTCATATCCAACAATTTTTGCTTTTGCTCCAATTGGAAGATCTGATGGTTTTGAAATTCTAGTCATAAAACCCGAAATTCGAAGGTTAGAATTATCAAGGTTAAGTACCACCCAAGCATAGGGGGTATATTTTTCAAATCCTGCTGGTGGAACCGTGATTATTGTATAGGTCGCAATAGTACCTTTACCCTCAAGTAAGGCATTTTCAAATTCCTTATTTCCACAATTTTGGCAAAAATATACAGTAGCTAAATGCAGTTCACCACATTTTTTGCATTTTCTTGCAAGAACTTTGCCTAACTTGACAGCATCTATGAATTCCTGTTTAGAAGACAAATTATACACTTTGGAATATATGCACGGCACAGCTTGCGCCTGTAGCCCCGAAGTTCTGTGTTAAACCAATTTTTGCATCTTTTATTGTTCGTTCACCGGCTTTGCCAGTAAGTTGATCAAATACTTCAACAACTTGCCCCACACCTGTAGCACCAATCGGATGACCTTTTGATTTTAACCCGCCTGATGGATTAATGGGAATACCACCATTTCGTGCAGTTTGTCCTTCACGTACACCTTCAACACCCCTTCCTTTTTCAAAGAAACCCAAGTCTTCAGTATCTACTATTTCGGCAATGGTAAAACAATCGTGAACTTCAGCAAAATCAACATCCTTTGATGTTATTCCTGCCATTTTGTAAGCAGCTTCAGCTGCAATCTTAGTACTGGGTATTGTTGTTAAATGTTCTCGCCCTTGCAGTGCAGCAGGGGAACCACCTCTACCTGAACCAATGACCCTAATGTAATCTTTAGTATGATCTTTAGCAAATTTTTCATTACATATGATAACAGAGCTTGCACCATCTGAAAAAGGACAACAATCATAAAGTTTAAGCGGACTTGCAACTACAGCTGAATTCATTACATCATCAATAGTAATTTTTTTTCTCAAATGTGCTTTTGGATTTAAGAAACCATTATCATGGTTTTTTACTGCTACCATTGCAAGATCTTCTTCTGTAGCTTTAAACTCTGCAAGATAAGCTCGAGCCATTGATGCAAACAATCCTGGAAAAGATGCACCTGCCTGTCCTTCATAAAAAAAATCTGAACAATAAGAAAAATAAGTTGTTGTCCATTCAGTACCTGTATGTGTTACTTTTTCTACACCAGTTACTAAAACTACATCATAAAATCCAGCAGCAACATTTGCAAACGCTTCTCTAAATGAAACAGATCCACTTCCACATGCAGATTCAATTGACAGTGATGGTCGTTCAGATATTCCAAGATTACTCATTAGAACTGGTCCTAGGTGAACTTGTTTATCAGCTACACCAAAAACATTGGAAATGTAACCAGCCTTGATTTCTTTTGGGTCAATTCCTGCACTATCAATAGCTTCAATTGATGCTTGAATAGTAATATCAGAAATACTATCAGCAAGTTTTCCATATTTTGTGCTACCAGCACCTATAACACAAACCTTTTCCACAAAAGACACTGACAAGAATCCCTATAAAAATTGTTCATATGTTTTCATTAAGATGGTTTAAACAAAGAAGACAGTGGTTTTTCAAAAAAATACAACGCAAATTTTGAAAAGTAACAATGTTATTCTTTCAAGAAATGTTGTCAAGCCAACAAAAAACAAAGTAATTGTTTTAAAAAATCAGATTAAACAATATTTTGATAATAATGGATACTTATCTTGGTCTTCAAAGAAAAAAATGTATATAATTTTAGGAACAAATTCACCTCAAAATGGACTCGTAAAATGTCCAGAATGTCATATAGGAGAATTAATGGTAATTAGATCCTATAAAACAAAGAAGCGATTCCTTGGTTGCTCCAATTATTATAATGGGTGTAAGGCTTCATCACCTCTTTTACAAAAGGCGAAGTTACGTGCAACAAAGATTCCATGTAACTTTTGTTCATGGCCAATTATAATATTCAGATATAGTAGAAAGCAAAAATGGACTAGACAGTGTTCAAATATGAGATGTCAAAGTCGAAATCTTAAAGTTTGAATAAATATCCGTCCTTCTGTTTTTAAGAAGAGGTAACATCCTTCTTGTTTGTTTTACTTTATCAAGAGATATATTGACTATACCGATTCCTTGTCTTTTTTTCATATCAAGTAATATTTTGCCAAATGGGTCTACTACAATGCTACGTCCACAGTAAATGTTACCAACTTGGTCAGGAGCAATAACATAACAGCCATTTTCTATTGCACGAGTTTTGTTTATGGTTATCCAATGTTCCTCTTTCATTTTACCTTGAACCCATGCCGAAGGTGCTACTAAGATCTCTGAACCAGCAGATGCAAGACTTCGTGACATTTCAGGAAATCTTAAATCATAACAAATGAGCATTCCTAGTTTTCCTATACTAGTTCGTGTTGGTAACGAAATTTTTGAACCTGGAGTCATTTTGTTAGATTCTCTAAATCCTAACGCATCATAGAGATGAATTTTTCTGTATGTAGAAATTACTTTTCCTAACTTGGTAACAAGAAAAGATGTATCGTATACATGATTTTTTTTCATACTTTTTTCATAAAATGTTCCTACAACTTGTATACTATGTTTTTTGGCAGCTTTTGCGACTGAGCTTACAAATGGCCCGTTAATGGTTTCAGCTAATGCGGCAAGCTTTGCTGGGCTTTGTGAAGAAGTGGTATAAAACATCATAAACTCTGGGAAAGTACAAAGTTCTGCACCACACTTTGATGCCTTTTCAATGTAATTTAAAATTCGTTTAAGATTTTGATTTTTATCTGTTGAAGCTTTGAATTGTACTAAAGCAATCTTTGACATGAGTTTTATTAAATCAATTAAAATAAAAGATTATTGTAGAGTGATTTAGCAAAATAGTACAGAACCCCATGGATTATCTTCAAATAATCCTTGCTTCAAACTTTGTATGGACTTTATGACAATAAGTATAAAGAAAAAATGATCATATAATGACAGATCTTTACCGCTTACTACCAGAGGAAATGGAAAAGATGGTTATGGAACTGGGGCAACCACGTTATCGTGCAGATCAGATTCTTTATCCCATATACAACAAATTTCCAAATGATATATCTGAACTGCGTCAGCTTCCTGCATCGTTCCGAGATACACTAGTAGCAGAAGGATATACAATTGGTTCTGCAAGTGAGGTCAATCGTATTGTAAGTGAGGATGGTGATACGATAAAATTACTTCTTAATCTTGTCGATGGAACCCCTGTTGAGACAGTTCTGATTCAATATCCACCATCAAAGATCAATGGTCATCCTAGGTCGACTATCTGTGTTTCAACACAAGTTGGTTGTGCAATGGGTTGCATATTTTGTGCTACTGGACAGATGGGGTTTAAACGAAACATAAAGGCCGAAGAAATTGTTGCGCAAGTTATACACTTTGCTCGTCTTCTTCAAGAACGAGGTGAACATGTTACGAACTTGGTCTTTATGGGAATGGGTGAACCACTAGCAAATTATGATGAGACAATACGAGCCGTCCGTTTATTGACACATAATCGAGGCTTTGGAATCGGGCAACGACATATCACTATTTCTACAATAGGCATCATTACTGGGATAGACCGTCTTGCAGATGAGAATCTTCAGATTGGACTTGCTATCTCATTACATGCACCAAATGACAAACTTCGTAAGAAACTAGTACCTACTGCAGGACCACATTCTGTAGATGATTTGATTTCGGCGGGAAGACGATACTACAAGAAGACAGGACGACGTGTTACATTTGAATATGCTCTAATTAAGGACATCAATGATTCCCCAGAGATTGCAAACGAGCTTGCATATCTTTTGCATGGTAATGGCTCGCATGTAAATTTGATTCCAATAAACCCAACTGCCGGTAACTTTGAACGTCCAGCTCGACCAAACGTCATTGAATTTGAACGAATACTGACAAATGCTGGTGTTAACTGTACGGTTCGAGTGGAAAAAGGATCAGAGATTTCAGCTGCATGTGGTCAACTCCGCATAGATATTGTAGGTTAATTGTATTTTTGAGAAGACAGTAAGAGTTTAGATGTATATGACAGAAATTTTTGTTTGAATAGTCTTTTTTATAAAGAGGTTTTAAGATCTTGATTCCTTTTCTTGCAATAAATTGTAATCCAACATTATCTTTGGAAGTTTATCATCGGGATTAGGAGTTATACCATATTTTTGACAATAAAGAAAATAGTTTGGCCAGTTTTTTTTGGCTGTCTGATTAAAATCTTCCCCTACCATATGATCATACCAATCAATTATTATCAAACCATATGCAAAGAATCTATTAAGATATTTGGCAATCCCAACGGGGATTTTTTTATCTATGTCAAGGAAAGCAATTTGATCTATAGTATTCAAATAATCATTTGCATATCTCTGACAATCTTCTGTAGTTTTAAGAATTGAATTTTTGTCTAATCTATTTGTGAGATCCTCGTGGAATTCTCGTAATAGTTGAGAATAGGTAACCTTTGTATTTTCCCTAACATTTTTCCAAGTTATCAAAAGTGTGATTACAAAAATCGTAGCAGTGATGGAGCTAATGATTATTGCTAGTGTTGGAACATCTGTCTTTTGAGTTAATTGTAAAAATATACTATCGAGATTTAGGAACATATAGTTTAATTGTATTTTATGACTTATTATAATATGCCTGACATACATAATTTGTTTAAGTGATAAAAATAATTAGAAATCGTAATTCGAATTGTAACAATTTCTTGCTTGAAGAGTTCTAAAATAGATCGTAATTATTATAATGAAATTGATATTATTTCTGTAATCTATCGTTTAATTTGAATCTAATTTTAGTTTAAATATTTTATGTAAAAATAAAAAGATGGATTAGAGTTGTTTTCCTGCCATAAACCAATTTTCTTTTGGTTTTTCATCAAAAACCACTATTACATGATTTTCTTTGGTCTTTAGAATCTCAACTGCGGACTTTGTGATTGCTTTTACATAGTCGTCTTTTTGTTGTTGAGTTCTGCCAGGATAGAGTGAGACTGTTATTAGAGGCATGAATTGTTCTAAAATATCTTTGATTTATTCCTTAAAGAAGAAATTAACGATCTCCACGCCATCCATAACGTGTACCATAAGTAAATTCTGAACTATGACTTTTTTTGTAAAGATACCCTGTTGCTAACCCAATTAGAAATCCTCCAATGTGTGCCATGAACGCAACTCCTCCACCTGCAACACCAAAACCACTAATTAGGAATGGTAAAATGTTCTGGAAGATTAACCAAAACGGAAGAAACCATCTTGCTTCAATGTGTATCATTCTCCAAAAAAATCCCATCATCATAAAGGTCATTATTTTTGCTCTAGGATACATGGCCAAGTAAGCTCCGAGAACACCAGAGATGGCACCAGATGCTCCAACAGCTGGAATAGAACTTAATGGATCAATTACAATATGAGATAATCCTGCAACTATTCCCCATACTAAATAGATTCCAAGAAATTTTGCTTTGCCAAACCTTTGCTCAATGTTATCACCAAATATCCACAAAAATAACATGTTTCCACCCAAGTGGACTAGTCCTCCATGCATGAACATAGAACTTAGTAAGGAAACAAATGGCATTTCAGGACAAGGAATTTGTCCTCCGGGTAGACTGATGTGAGAAGAACCAGAAATGCATGTTGGAACAGAACCCCATTCAAAGAATAGAAAGTTCGCTCGTTCATTAGAAAATTCCCAGAACTGTCCTGTAAATGCAACCTCATAGAAAAATACTACTACATTAATAATTATTAGAATAATTGTAATAATTGGTTTGAATCCTGGTGGATGAGGATTTGCATCTCTAAGTGGGAGCATGAACGATTTTGATCATAAAAAATTTCTATAATAACATTTAGGGAAAAAAGAAATGTGACATAAAATTAGGATGATTTTCTTATTTAAGGAAGATATAGAATTCTCAGATTTGGGTGAATTAGTTTTAATTATCAATTGATATTGTAGTGGATGATTTTTATAGCTATTAAAAAAATTCAAAGTTGTTGAAACTTCTAGCTATCTTACTTTTGATGCAACTGATATTATTTCCAGCATTCGCACAAAACTACAACCAAGTTTTACCAACTGATAGGGGAACGCTTAATATTGGAATTACAACAATTCCAGAAAAACCAGTTGCTGGTGGAGTTACTAAATTCCAAATTAGTTTTATTAATCCAAAGACAGAAAAAATTCAAGAACATGTTGATTATAAATTCACTTTACAGAGAAATGGAGAAAGTGTTTTTGGCCCAACTGATTTACTCCATACAGCTGAAGGTTCAGTTACAATTCCTGTTGAGACTTTAGAATCTGGTACATACTTTGTGTTAATTGAAATTGAAGGAATTCTTTTCCAACCAATTCCAGTAGAAGTTGTATCATTTACTGTACCAATTGCAGATGCTAAACAGCCAGGAAATGGAGTTAAAGTAGATGGAGGAGGTTGCTTAATTGCAACAGCCGCTTTTGGTTCTGAGCTGTCTCCGCAGGTACAACAATTACGAGAGTTGCGTGATAATGTTGTATTAAACACAGAATCTGGAAAGGCGTTTATGACAGGCTTTAACGAATTTTATTATTCATTTTCTCCAGCAATAGCAGACTACGAGCGGGAAAATAGCTTCTTCAGAGATACTGTAAAAATAGCACTAACACCCCTGTTGACCTCTCTGTCTGTTCTTAGCTATGTAGACATCAATTCAGAAGAAGAAATGCTAGGATATGGACTAAGTCTGATTTTGTTAAATGTTGGAATGTATTTTATTATTCCAGCAGTAGCCATAACAAAATTGTTCAAATTTCGAAGAAATTAGTTAGTACTAGAATAGAGAATCCCAGTGAGGTTTTTATGTGCCACAAGAAGATTCAAGTCCAATGAAGACTAAAAATATAGGCTCAATCTTTGTAGTTTTTGCACTTGTAGCAGGAATTGCTACAACTGTACCAACAGCCTTTGCAGATCACATGACTGCCGAAGTTAGTATCAACCCAGGTTCTTCTGTACCTGGATGTGAAAAAACTAATGAATGTTTCACTCCAAATCAGGTATCAGTTGATCCTGGTGGAGAAGTTACATGGACAAATGGTGATACTGCTGCACACACTGTAACCAGTGGAACAGCTAAAGACGGACCTGATGGAAACTGGGATAGTAGTTTATTCATGGCAGGTACTACGTTTTCTGTAAAGTTTGACGATTACAAACCAGGCACCTACCCATACTTCTGTATGGTTCATCCATGGATGACTGGTGAAGTTATTGTAGAAGCTGCAGGAGAAATGCACGGAGCAGATGAGTTAACGGTAACTGTGACTGACTTAGCAACTGATGGTGGAGTTCAAGTTGATCTTGAATTCAATCAAGCACATGTCAACTATGAAATCACTGCAACACAAAATGGTAATGTAGTCTTGCAAGAAAAAGGACATGCACATACTGACATGATGGGACATCACATGGTTCCTGTATCCGCATCAGATGACAATCCAATAGATATTCAAGTAAAATCTTTAGGAATTGGTCTTCCAGATGAGGAAGCAAAATGGACTGGACCCAAGGATGTAATTGTTGCAACAAAACAAGTAGTACCAGAATTTGGTACAATTGCAATGATGATACTAGGAATATCCATAGTAAGCATCATAGCAGTTACTGCAAAAACTAGAGTAATTCCAAGACTTTAGGAATACTCGTTCATTTTCTTTTTATTTTCTTAACTAGATCTTAGAGTTACAAATCCAATAAGAGAGTTTTTATGATCGTATTTAATGACAAGTTCAATGACTTTAAAAAATAAATATATTTTCTTGTTAGTTGCACTAACAATAGTTACAACTTTACCAGCAGCTTTTGCAGCAGATACAGCAGTTAGCATTCCAGCAGGCGCTTCATCACCTGGATGTGAGAAAACAAATGAATGTTTTATGCCAGCTTCAGTAACTGTACACCCTGGTGACACAGTCACATGGTCAAATGATGACACTGCTGCACACACTGTAACCAGTGGAACAGCTAAAGACGGACCTGATGGAAACTGGGATAGTAGTTTATTCATGGCAGGTACTACGTTTTCTCAAAAGTTTGATACACTAGGTAATTATCCATACTTCTGCATGGTTCATCCATGGATGGTAGGGAATGTCCTAAACACGGTAGGTGGAGGCATAGAAATTCCGATGGGTACAATTACCGTAGGAGGGGATGATATGCCTAAAGAGACTGTAGTTACTGGGATGTCTTCTGATGGTTCAGTCAGAGTAGAAATTGGTGCAAAGGAACCAACAGTCAATGAAATGCTATCACTTGAGGTAAAATTCAGAGATGCTAATGGTGGCGGACTAAAAGAACATGTAAACTATGATATTGTAGCTACACAAGATGGTAAAACTGTACTATCTGAAATGGGAGTACATGATCATAAAGGTACTAGTCAACATCTCACAGGAGTATTGGGATCTAATATGCCAGTAGACGTTAAAGTAACTCTAAATGGATTTGGGCTTCCTAACGAAGAGGCAAACTGGAGTGGTCCAAAAGGCGAAGTACTAGAACTACAAGTAGTACCAGAATTTGGTACAATTGCAATGATGATACTAGGAATATCCATAGTAAGCATCATAGCAGTTACTGCAAAAACTAGAGTAATTCCAAGACTTTAGGAATACTCTACTTATTTTCTTTTTACCATAGCAATTATTGCTAAAATAATACCTGCTGCACCAAGTGAAATACCAAATACACCAAAGTTGTATGCTGTTTGTGTACTAATTTCACTGGTACTTGAATCAATACCACCAAGTTTTGATTTGATATCTGTTACATCTTTTTGCAAAGATGACATTGCATTTTTTAAAGCAACAACATCTTGGCCAGATGATGAACTGGATGATTGTGGAAAGTCAAGAACTGCAGTGTTTTCAACATCTTCAACAGGAATCTCTACTTCAACAGGAACTCCGTTTATGTCTCCTTTTAATTCAATTACTAAAGAACCAGTTTTTGTTGGAATTATGTTTGAAAAATAATGTCCAGGTCTTGGATCAGAATCAATATCCAATACTTTTGATTCTCCTCCCATCTTAATTGTTGATTCCAAGTTTTTGAAGGCGTTGATTACTCCTGATTTGACACCTGGAGATGGACTCTCACTAATTTCGTAAGTTATAGCATTTCTAAATCCCACTATAGGTGGTTCAACATCCCAACCGACTTCTATTGCATATTTGTCTACATTTACTGTTTTGTGTGCTTCTGCCGTTGAATAAATAGATCCTCCCACAAGAAAAACTAAAAGAAAAACCAAAAGAACGCGCATAAATAACGTCTGTTTTTAAGAGGTATTATCTTTTCTCATAATGGTACAAACATAGAATCGCTAGATTGTTTAAATTATCATGGCATGATTGGACAATAAATGAAGAAATTATTGTTTATAGTTTTTATTATTTCTTTTATAGGAATTCCTTTAGCAGAAGGGCATCCATTTACTACAGAAACGAATCCTCCAGGAGGTTCAAATGCGCCAGTAGGAATTACACAGGTTACTGCTAGATATTCAGAAGCAGTTGAAATTGACTTTAGCTGGATTAAAGTATATGATAGTAACGGTAATCAGATTGATAATAAGGATACGTCTTATTTTGAAGGAACGAATTCACTAGTAGTGACTACACCTCCATTACAAAAGGGTGTGTATACTGTAACAAGCAAAGTCCTTTCAAAAATTGATGGCCATCTTGTTGATGAAGCATTTGTCTTTGCTGTTGGAGATGTAAAAATTGATACTTCACTTTTGGAAAAACAAAAAACATCAGAATCATTGTTTTATCCTGAAGCAGTAGCGAGATTTCCAGGACTTGTTGGACAAACAATTATTCTTGGTGGTATTATTTCAGCACTAGTGATTTTAAAATATGAACGAAAAGATCTAGTTGGAGACAAACTACAACAATTATATGAAAAATTTCATAATAAATTTTTATCAATTATAGGTATTGGGCTAATTGCTATTTTTATTTCAAATATTTTAATGCTAATTGTTCAGACATTACGACTGGAAACTTCTCCTATTGCTGTTATTCAAACAACATTTGGTACTGTATGGATAATGAGAATGATAATCACAGTAGGTTTATTGATTATTTGGTTCTGGATGGAACGAATACAGCTAATTGCTAAAAAACACAAAGTACTTTTTTTGATATTTGCACTTGCGTTAATATCCACTTCAACTATGATAGGGCATGGAACTGCAAGTGAACAAACACCAGCAATAATTTTAGACTATATTCATAATCTTTTAGCTGCAGTTTGGATTGGTGGAATAATCTTTTTTGGTTTCATTCTACTCCCATCTTTTTCTATACTTGATGATAAAAAAAGAGAATTACTTTCTCTTCTAGCCATTCCAAGATTTTCTATCATGATTGTAATATCTCTTGGAATTTTAGTAATTACTGGACCCACATTATTATGGTTCTTAGAAAGTGATGTAGGATTACTATTAGGATCCACTTATGGTAAGCTCATACTAGCAAAAATTGCTATTGCTTCAATTATGATTGTTATAGGAGGCTATAATCAGTTCCGAGTTCAGAAAAAAGCCGAGGAAAATATAAAGTCTAGTTCAATTACGGTTCATAAAAAATTAATACGTTCTCTAAAAATAGAGTCTACTTTAGGAATTATGTTACTTGGAGTAGTTGCACTATTAACAAATGCAAGTCTACCAGCTGGAGAAGTTCAACAAGTACAAGCGCAAGAAGTTATTTTCGGATATCATGCAGTAGAATTTTCTCAAGATGCAAAGTTTGACGTTACCATCAATCCATTCAGTAGTGGTCAAAATACTATTAGTGTAATTGTATCAGATTTTGATGGAAATTCATTAGGTGATATTGAAGGACTAAAGATAAAGGTCTCAAATCCACAACGAAACATTGCTCCAATTGTGATCCCAATAACTTCAAAACTAGATGAAAAAACGTCTATAGTACAATATGAAGGAAATGTTACCTTTGGTTTTTCTGGTAACTGGCAAGTTGAGATAGAAGCTCAACGAACTAAGACAGTTAATGAAGTTGTTATTCTTGATCTCATAGTAAAACCAAAACTTACACAATTAAAAACTGAAATAACAGAATATCAGTTTCCATCAATTGATTCGGCTCCTCTTTATCCATTATTTGATGGGAAAAATACTATATGGATAAGTGATCCATCAAAACCAAGATTATGGCAGTTTACACTTGATAATCAGCAGTTTAGATCATTTGAGTTTGAAGGACTAACAACCATTATGTTAGCACAAGATAATAATGGAAATATTTGGTTTACCGATACACCAAATAAAAAAATAGGATTTCTTAATCCAGAGAGTGGACAAATTCAAACTATTTCACTTCCTTCAGACGGAATAGCAATATCTTTGCAAGCAGATTTGAAAAATAATATCTGGATTTCAGTTGTAGACAAAAATTTGTTGTTAGAATATGATCAAAATTTGGGTAATTTTGTAGAACATGTCATACCCACTAAGGATGGTGGGCCATTTGCACTTTTGAGAGATTCATCTGGGAATATATGGTTCACAGAGTCACAGGCAGGAAAAATTGGCGTCATAAATCCAGAAACAGGAAAAATACGAGAATTCACTCCTGATTCTCCTATAGAAGCTCCAGAAGCAATCTACTTTGATAGAGATGGAATGTTGTGGATTGTTGCACACACAGGCCATGCTTTGGTAAAGTTCAATCCAATTTTAGAAACATTTGAAAGAATTGGAGTGCCTGATCCTAATGCGTTACCATTTGGTATGACTGAAGATAGATATGGTAACATTTGGTTTGCACAACATACAATTGATAAAATAGGTGTTTATGATCCACAAAATGATAATCTTATCGAAGTACAAATACCTACTAAAACATCTTCTGTACAATTTTTAACTTCTGATGATAAAGACAATATATGGTTTGTAGAACAACAAGGAAACAAAATTGGCATAATAAAAACTTCTGAAACTCCAAGTTTGGGAGTGACACAACATCAAACTCAAAAAATTGAGCTAAAATATGTTGAACTTGTATCACCGCTTATTGCAATGGGCATTATTGCAACATCATTATTTTTTGTAAAGAGTGTTAAAGATAAAAGAAGAATTGATTCTCTAATTCAATAATTTAAATTTTAATAAATTTTTTGTTTATAGTTATCATTGAGATTAATCCACTAGCAAGTATTAGAGTTATTATAGATCCAAATTCCGGCACGACAAACAAATCAAATTCTGTGCTTGAATCTGTTCCTCGAATATTTTCAAATCTAATCACTGTAGGTCCAGTTTGGCTTTCAGGAAAGGTATAATCTTCTGATTGTCCCCCGATCTCAGCTGTTCCTGAAGTTTTGTATATTTCTACATTATTTTGTAAAATAACAAAATCATATGTTGATTGTCTTAGTGGTTGACCAGTAGTTCCATCACGTATCGTAAAAATAAATTTCGAATTTTTATTTGGTTCGATGTCAATTGGTTCCCATGAAAGATCTACTTGAAATTTTCCATCCCTTGTCAATGCCGACATTGGAAACACCACTTTATCATTTGCTTTCAGAGTAAATAACATGTAATCAGGCATAACATTACCTATCTTTTTTTGTTGTTGTTTTAGATATTGAAGATGATCCTGAAGTATTATAAAATGGACGATTCTTTCATCCTCTTTGGTATAATCATCAATCATTACATTTGATTTGAATAAATCGATTCCATTTATTTTTCCAGTGTAGCTAGGTGTTAAAAAATCAGTAAAATTTTTAGGAAAATGAACTTCTTCGTGAATTACTGGAACATGTGATATAATTTTTTCATTCCAATTAAATGGCATTTCAAATGTTACCAAATTATTTTTAGGATCATAATTAAAATGCGATAATTTATCAAAATAGGATGTTGTTCTAAAATTAATCATATCTCCATTTGCACTTTGTTTTTCATAATCCATTGTTTCAACCATGCTAACATCAACAGAATATACTCCTTGATCTTCAATAATGTTAGTTGGATCATCAATGGTTCGTAATTCTATTTGAAAATTAAATAGTCCACCCGATTCAAAGACATTTCCTTCCAATTGGATTGGCTGAGAATCTGTTGTATACCAAGCTCCAAGGAAAGGGTCTTTTTTAGCAATAATCTTTGCTTCTTCCTGGTCGGTTGGAATAACATGGATTATAAGATTACCATCTGGAGTAAAAAAATAATTCCTTAGGATCATTTTATTTTCATGATAAATGCCAATTAAAAAAGTAACATTTTTTACATTTTCTTTTGTTTCTTTATCAATAGCAGTAATTGTAATTACTTTATCATTTGATTCATCAGTATAGAGAGGAAGCTCAACTGTAACTGAAATTTTTCTACCACCTATTTCAATTAAGGTAGTATCAATTCCCCAACCGTGACCATAGCTATTTTCTAATGGAATTGTTAAAAAACTAAACAGGCAAATGATGGCTATAATAATTAATTTTTTATTTTTCATAATGTTACAAGTTTTACTGTATCCATTTTTTTATTTGTTTGAAAATCGTTTGTAATTGTAGAAACTCTTTCAGCTTCACCATTTATTACAAAAAGCTCCATACATTTGTCGCCTTCAATTTTGCTATGGAGGTGAGTTGTAATAAGATCTTCAAAATTATGTTTTATTCCACTGACAATATGATCAAATTCATCATTATGAACAACAAGTAATATTGCATGGATGGTTCCGGTAAGTTCATTTTTTTGTTTTGCCTCAGAAACAAAGGTTCGAATTCCTGCACGAATAGCTTCAGACCTTCCAGAAAAGCCCATTGATTTTTTTAGCTTATCAAGTTGAGAGAGAATTTCATCATTTAGTGAGATAGAAACGATGGGCATTTGATTAATATTATTAAATTGGTTATATATCTAGTAGCTAAAATTATTAATATTTTATAGATATATTAATAATATTAGGTATGGATTTTTGTGTTCAATCAAATAAGGGCTGCCATAATTGCCATAGCGCTAATCATACCATTATCAACAATTGCAATATGGAATTCATCACAATCCATGGAATTTTCTGAGACTATGGTAGAAAACAAAAAAATTGTTATTTTTGCATCTTTCTATCCGCTTTACGAATTTACAAAAGAGGTTGGTCAAGACAAAGTAGATGTATCATTTCTTGTTCCACCTGGAATAGAACCACATGAATGGGAACCAAGTATTAAGGATATTCAAATAATGCAAAAATCCGATTTAATTATAATTAATGGTATTGGTTTTGAAAATTGGGTAGATGGCATTCACAAAATCAATCCGAATCTAACTGTTGTTGATACTAGTTATGGAATTACACCGATTAAAGCAAATCCGGAAAGTAATTTAGAAATTTTTACCGATAAGTATAATGAATTTAGAACTGATCCACATATTTGGCTTAATCCAATCATGGTAAGAATTCAGATACAAAATATAGCCAATTCACTTATCAAATTAGATCCCGAAAATGCAAATTATTACCAAAAAAATGCAGATTCTTACAAGCTTAAACTTGAATTTTTAGATAAGAAGATAAGAAATGATCTTTCAAAATGTAATAAAAAAGACTTTTTTTCATTTCATAATGCTTTCTCGTATTTTGCATTAGAATATGGATTGAGTCAACATACTGTCTTAAAATCTATAGACCCTTTAGAAGATCCAAGTCCAAAAGATATTCAGGAAGTAGTTGATTTGACAAAAACATTAGAAACTAATGTGATCTTCACTGAGGAATTTATAAATCAAAAGTTGTCCCAGGTAATTGCCGATGAAACAGGCAGTAAGTTACTTGTTCTTTCTCCATTAGAATTTGCTGATGAGAATAGAACTTATTTGGAACGAATGGAGCAAAATCTTGCTAATTTAAAAGAGGCATTGTGTAATTGAAAGTTGTTGAAATAAAAAATCTAACAGTTCAATATCCAGGAGTTAGAGCATTGGATAATGTTAGTTTTTCGGTTGAACAAAATGATTTTTTGGGAATAATTGGACCAAACGGTGCTGGTAAATCTACTCTATTTTCTTGTATGTTGGGACTAAATATGCAATATACTGGCTCAATTCATTTTTTTGGTGAAGACATACGAGGATCCAAAAAATACCTAAAAAATGTAGGCTATGTTCCCCAAAAACCTATTTTTGAAAAGAATTTTCCAGCTACAGTTAAAGAAATAGTAAGGATGGGGTTAAGACAAAAATCTAATGAAGAACGAGTCGAGAAGGTTCTTCAAGATGTATGGATTCATGAGCTAAGCCATAAAAGAATTGGAGAGTTGTCAGGTGGACAGCAACAACGTGTCTTTATAGCAAAGGCAATGGTCGATAATCCCAAAGTCCTAATTTTAGATGAACCTGTGACTGGAATTGATACTCAAAGTACGGAATTATTTTATGGAATATTACGTGAGCTCAACAAAAAACAAAATATCACTATAATTTGGTCATCGCATGATTTAGATGCAGTAAATAAACTTGCAAATAAGGTTGCGTGTTTAGATAGAACACTGTTTTTCCATGGAATTTCTAATGAATTTTTCAGTAATGAAGAATTAGTCAAAAAATATTCTGAAGCTTCGATGCAAAAACACATGCATAATCACGTAGAGATATGACTTTAGAAATTTTTTTCTATGGGTTTATGCAAAGAGCCCTTGTCTCAGGAATAGCAATTGCTTTGTTATGTTCTGTTGTTGGTTTATTTTTAGTTTTGAGAAGATACTCTTTATTTGGTGATGCAGTAGCTCATTCTTCATTTGGAGGAATTGCAGTGGGACTTTTGATTGGAATTTATCCAATGTGGACTGCGTATGTTGTTTCACTTATCAGTGCTCTAGTGATTACAAGAATAAAGCAAAAATTTGATATATCAGGTGAAGCTTCTGTAGCAGTTTTATTATCTTCAGGAATTGCTATAGGGTTAATTTTGATCAGCATTTCTGGAGGATTTAATGTTGATATTTTTAGCTTTCTTTTTGGTAGCATATTATTAGTAAGTGTTGAAGATACAGTTTTAGTTCTTGGTCTAACAGGTATAATTTTAATTGTAATTTTATTACTATATCGAGAATTAATTTATTCTACTTTTAATGAAGAACAAGCAAAAGTTAGTGGAATTCCAGTTGAAAAGATAAACTATCTCATAGTTTTCATTGCTGGAATTACTGTTGTAACTTCAATACAATTGGTTGGAATATTGCTTATTTCTGCTCTATTTGTAATTCCAAATGTGACTGCAATAATGTATGGTCGTAGCTTCAAACAAACTGCCATGCTTTCAATTGCATTTGCAGTTTCTTCTGTCGTAGTTGGCATATTAATTTCTTATTTGTTTGATATTACTCCAGCAGGGACAATTGTAATGTTAGCAATTACAATTTTTGCAGTTACAATTGGTTTAAAATCGTTGGGACTAATAGATCGTTCTAAAATACATCTAAAGAAATTATCTTTGTCGGATCACTTTATTTAAGACAAGTGGAACATTAGAACGATCAAAGGGTTTTACAACATAATCTCTTGCACCAAGTTTAATTGCATCTTGAACTATGTGTTTTTCTTCAACAGATGTAATCATTACAACTTTTGCATGTGGATCTATCTTAAGAATTGCACGTAAGGCTTGAATTCCATCTGCTCGTGGCATGTTAACATCCATTGTTACTAGATCGGGTCTAATCTTTTGGAAAGCTATTACACCTTCAATACCATCAGCAGCTTCAAAGATTTCTGATGCAAGTCCATTATTCTTGATAATATCTTTTAGGACACTTCGCATAAATGAGGCATCATCTACAATTAAAATTTTAGATGCAACTCCTCTAGTCATAGTACTTTATACCTCTGTTGCATAGAATTTCTTATCTTGGATAGAGTAATAATGCTAAGGTTGTTCGGCGTGAACATACATTTTTTGGAAAATCCAATAATATTTTTCCCAGATTGTTTACAAAAGAGCTGAATCATTTTATTGAACTGTAATTACGTCAGAAACAGTCGCCGGTGGTAGTTTCTTTTGATAAATTCTATCTCTAGCACTAATAGGAATAAACGAATTTTGTAATTTATGGCCCCAAAGAGTTTCATCCATTCCCAGAACAAGAAATCGGTTTTGTTTTAAGACGGTATAGAATTTTTTGAAAATTAAATCTTGCGCGTCTTTTCCATAATAGATTAGTAAATTTCTACAAAAAATTACATCAATATATGTTACTGGAAATGTTGTAATGTCTCCAAGGTTAAATGATATTAAATTCTTAATTTTCTCAATTATTTGGTATTTATCATTTTCAATTTTTTTGAAATATTTTGTAATCAATCGTACATCTAAATTTTTCAAATTATCATTAGTATAAACACCAGTACGTGCCTCTTTCAAAGAATTTAAGTTGATATCAGTAGCAAGTATTTTGAATTTATGGTCAGTATTCTTGAGTGCTTCGTTAAACATTATTGCAAGACTATATGGTTCTTCGCCTGATGCACAACCACAACTCCATATTCGAATAGTATCAGCTGGTTTAACCACTTTGAGTAAATTAGGAATTACTTTTTGCATAAAGAATAGCCAAACTTGTTTATCACGAAAAAATTTTGTCACATTAATTGATAGAGAATCATACAGAGAACTTATTTCATTAGGTTGAGAATTTAGAAAATTTGCATACTCTAAACTGCTTTTCATATTCAACATTTTCATTCTCACATGGATTCTTCTTACAAGAAATGCTGGCTTGAAGTATGATAAATCTAATCCATGGTTTTTTAGAATAGATTCCTTAATTTGTTGAAGATCCTTATCTGAAATTAAAACTTCCAAAGTCATAATTAGTTTGCCTCTTTTTGTAATTTTTCAATAAGAGAATCAAGCTCTGTGTTTTCTGAACCAGTACTATATTCTCTTGAATCTGTGATTGATGAAAATTCTGAAGAGTTATCCTTGGAATTTTTAGTTAACAGTTTTCGTGCATCCCCTGAGTTTTGTACAATTATCATATGGATTCTAATTCCACTTTTTTCTCCGACTAGTTCTGTATCAGCTATTATTGCAGATTCTGATGCTTTTATGACATCCTTTGCAGAATTATTTATCATTGATGTAAAATCGCCTTGCATGTAATCAGGTGTAGAAAGATCTACTCTAAATCCAGTACCTATAGACATTGCATTAAAAAATGAACCAGTCAAAATATTGGCTACTTCCTGGATGGCAGAGGCGCCCATCTCGTCTATTTCATAGGTTTCATCTTTACCAAGAAGTTTTGCTGCAATCATTTTGGCATATTTCATTTTGATTGCATAACAAATCTCAATATGGATATCCCCTTTACCCCGAAGTCTTACTCCACACATTGGTAATTCATTTGGACTCAATCTGATGTTTTTTGGATTAAAATATTTTTTATCTAAGATTATAACTTTGTAAGTTATTTGTTCATCTAGTAAAGTTGAAAGTGATGATGAAGTCTGTAATGCAATATACTCAGTGATAATTTTAGTAAAATTCTTAATTTCTTTAGGTTTGAGATTTAATGATTCTTCCATTTTTTATTCTCCTAAATTATCATTCCTGGATCAAGTATTAGTGCCACTTTTCCATCAGGTAGAATTGTTGCATTTGTGAAAGAGTTTTTAGAATCTGAAGTGTTACTAAATTTTTTAATTACAATCTCTTGTTTTCGTTCAAATGAATCTACAACAAGTCCATAAGGTTTACCTCCCTTGTCTATAATTACTATAGTAATATCATTAGTAATAGTATCGTTGTTTTGTTTTATTTCAAGTATATCTGAGACTCGAACAATTGGTACTATTTTATCTTGATGTTCAATGACTTCTACGCCATGTACACTCTTTATTTCATTTTTATTGATCTTAATTGTCGTAGTGATGCTAGACAATGGAAGTACAAATTTTTCGTTAGACACATTGACTAATAGTCCACCTATGATAGATACACTAAGAGGGAGCATTAAGATCATCGTAGTTCCCAATCCCTTTGTAGATCTTATTTGTACGTGTCCTCCTACATCCTCTACTCTGTTTATCACGATATCCATTCCAACCCCTCTTCCTGAAATATCTGTAATGCTATTTGCAGTTGACAAGCCTGGAGTACCCAACAAATCAATTGCTTTTTCATCCGAAATTTCATTGGCTTCTTCTTGTGTTAAAATTCCATTTTCTACAGCTTTGGCTCTTAATCTCTCTAGATCAATTCCTTTACCATCATCTTCAATTTTTATGGCAATTTGTTCTCCCACATGATAAGCAGTTAATCTAATGTAGCCTGATTCAGGTTTACCCAAAGATTTTCGCTCAGAAATTGTTTCTATTCCATGGTCTACACAATTTCTTAGTATGTGTAGAAGAGGATCAGTTATTGCATCTAATATTGTCCTATCAAGTTCAATCTTTGCTCCTTCCATTTGTAATTGAACTTTTTTTCCTAGTTGATTAGAAGTATCACGTACCAACCTTTCAAATCTTCTAAATATAGTGTCTATAGGAACTAATCTAAGTTTCAAGGATTGGTATTGTAAATCAGTTACAAGTCTTCCTAAATCCAATAATGATGTTTTGGATTTAACAGAACCTTCTTCCTTGATGGAATTTTCTAATTTCATTTTTGAAATTATCAATTCTCCGACCAAATTTACAAGAGAATCAAGATCCGACATTTTCACTCTGATGGTAGGTAATTGTACGATAGACATTGATTCAGTGTTTTCTATAGGATGAGATTCTTCTGGGTGTTCAAGCATTAATACATATGAACTTAAATCAATTTTTTTATTTTCATCGTTGATCATTTGTTGAATAGCATCAATACATTTGAAAAGAATACTTGCAAGACTTGAGTTAAGTTTTAATTGTTTCTTTCTAATCTTATCAAAAACATTTTCAATATTCTTACATAACTCTTTGGTCTGATCATATCCCATAGTAGCTGCCATACCCTTAATTGTATGAGCAGAACGGAAAATGAGATCTACATGTTCTTTAATATCTGGATTTTCTTCAAGCTTTAGTAAAGCTTGATTCATTATGTCAACATGTTCTAAAGCTTCAGAGTGGTACATTTCTCTGTAACTAGTTTCAGACAAGTTTTTCTACCTCTTCTTGAATTGTTTGTGGAATTTTCTCTGTTGGTAATAATTTGTCAACGGCATGAAGATCTACTGCAGCTTTTGGCATACCATAAACTACTGATGAAGAGCTATCTTGAGCCATAGTTTTACCCCCTCTTTTTTTAATAGTTTTCATACCAAAGGCACCATCATGTCCCATTCCCGTTAGTAAAACTCCAATTGTATTAGAACCAAAAACTTCAGATGCAGAAACCATTGTCATGTTTACTGCAGGTTTTACACCAAATCTTTTTGGCCCGTCTATTAGTTTAATTCTCATATTGGGTTCAACAAGCATATGATAACCTCCTTTAGCAACCAAAACCATTCCTTCTTTGATTACATCACCATCTTCTGCTTCTTTCACAGGAAGATCACAATTTTCACCTAATCTAAGTGCGAATGGACCTGTGAATTCTTTTGGCATATGCTGAACTACTAAAATTGCGGCTTGTAAATCGGCAGGAAGTGACGAAAGAATTGACTGAACTATGTTAGGACCACCTGTAGAAGAACCTATGACGACTATTCTTGTAGCTGCGTTAGGTGCAGGTGCAACTTTTCTTTTGGGTTGTAATTTTTGAATGTTTTTTATTATAAGTTGGCGAGGATCAGATTTTGCAGCAATTTCAATTTTTGATTGAAGGCTTTCCTTAAGTTCCGATATTAGTTCTGGATTCGTAGTAGAGATAGGAACAAAATCTAATGCCCCATTTTCTAATGCATCTAAAACAACTTTGGCACCATCTTGAGAAAAACTACTTACAACTATAATTGGAACAAGTTTATCCTGCTTTACTACTTCTTCAATAAATGTAAGTCCATCCATTGTTGGCATTTCAAGATCAAGTAAAATCACATCTGGTTTTTTCAGACTGAGTTTACGTAAAGCTTCTGCACCATCTCTTGCGGTATTTGTAACCTTTATGTTATTTTTAGTTACAAGATCCGTTAGAAGCTGAGTCATGTATTTTGAATCATTTACTATCCATACCTCAATTTGGTCTTCAACAGATTTTGTCATCATTTTTTATCTATTCCAAATTTTTTAAAAAGAAATTTATGATTGAAATTTATTTTCCAATCATAAGAAAAGAATTATTTTGATACCTCCATTGAAGAGTTATTCTTTTCATCTTCTCTGAAAACTTCCTTGAGCTCTTCGGGTATATCATCTGGAACGTAATCTAGTTTTTGATATTTTCCAGAGTTAATTATATCGTGATTTTTTAGATTCAAACTATCAATATTAGTAATAGGAATTTCAGTTTGATTTTCAGATTCTTTGTAATTTTCTTCAGAATCTTCAAGTAATGCTATAATATCTAAAAGTACTATTAGTTGTCCGTTAATTTTTGCGATTCCTTTGATGTAATGATATGATTCAAAGGAATCTGATGGGACAGGTTCAATATCATTGAGAGATATATTCAAGACTTGTTCTACTTTGTCAACTATTAGACCATAAATCGAATCTCGTACATCAGCAATTATAATTCTATAATTTTTTTTATTTAGAACATCTACTTCTCCAAATCCTAATCTCTTTTTAATATCAATTACAGGAATAATTAATCCACGTAGATTCATTATTCCTTTAACATATTTTTTTGCTTTTGGAACGGTGGTAATTTCCAAAAAATTTCTGATCTCTCTAACTTGTTCTATTGGTACTGCATAATTTTCTTTTTTTTTATTAGATTCATTTACTAAACTAAATGAAATAACTTTTAGAGAATCAATAGGAACGGTTTCAACTTTCAATTGTTTTCTCCTCATCTGTTTCTGAACTTGTAATTTCATCAAATTCATTAGGTAAGCTATCGTCTTGTAACTTGTTTTTCAATACTACTTTGGGCAGATGATCATTTTTTGATTCATTTAATGATGGTGATTGATTTGATGGGACTTTGAATAAACGAACTTTTTGAGCAAGTTGTTCAGCCATTAAAGCGATATTTTGGCTTGAAGTTGAGATTTCTTGTGTTGCAGTGGTTTGTTGCTCTACTGCAGCATAAGCTTGGTCTGTGGCAAAGGCATTTTGTTCTGCTACAGCAGCTACTTCCTGAACTTTATAACTAATTTTAGATAGCGCGTTAAGTGAAGAATCTACAACTTTACGCCCTTCTTCAATTTCTGATGCACTACCATTAATGCTATCTACAGTACTGTGAATATCTTCTTGTATTTCACTGATCAGAGTATCAATTTCTTCTAATGATTTGGCAGAACCTTCAGCAAGTCTTCTAACCTCATCAGCAACTACTGCAAAACCTCTACCGGATTCACCTGCTCGTGCTGCTTCAATTGCTGCATTTAATGCAAGCAAATTAGTTTTTTCTGCAATTTCTCTTATTACTTCTACAACCGATGTAATTTTTTCACTCTTCTTTGCTAAATTTTTTACTTTAATTGATGATGCGTTAGTAAGCTCAATTATTCTTGACATTCTATCTGTTGCACTGGAACCCTCTTTGGAATTTGTATCCATTACACTATCTACAATTGTTTTAGCTTCAGCAAGCTCAGATGCTTGTGATTGGGAGCCAGTAGCGATTTGCTGAACTGTCGAAGAAACTTCTTCTACACTAGAATTTAGTTCCTCTGCTGCTGCAGCGGAATCACGTGCGTCTCTAGCAATCTTATTTGTAGTTTGTTTTACATCCATTACAAGCTGTCGAAGACTAGTAATCATATTATCTAACGAATTTGTAAGATCGTTTACCTCTTCAGATGAATTTGACTTTATAACTTGAACATCTAAGTTTCCTTCACTGATTTTTTTTGCAATATTTGCTGCATTTTTAATTGGATTCGATATCATTTTTCCAAAAATTAAATTTAGTACAAAAACTCCAATTGAGCCTCCAATAATTAATACTAGAATAGTATTTACAATACCAATATTTTCCTCTTTTATATCAGATATTTCAAAAATGGCATATGCACTACCTACTAAAATAGATATTACTAAAACTAGATGTAATACCATTAATTTATTCTTTAAACTTAGTTTCACTGAAGATGTTACTTTATTACTCACATGCATAATCTTGGTTTGATGCCAATAACCCTACATGTGTATGATGTGAACAAACATTTTTTGCATTACATTATAAGAAGATGGAGTTATATTATGAAATTTTCGGAGAGTTTTAAAAAATTTGTATGTTCTTAGACTCCAACGTCTCCAAAGTTTAAGATGGAAGTTTCTAAGTAATTAGACATTAAGACGTTCATTGCAAATGTAGTAGCAGAGCCAAGTACTCCAAGTAAAGCAATGTGATAAAAGACTGTTTTATACAATCCTCCCTGTGCAACTTTAAGGGCAATAGAACTAATCACAGATGTCATAAGAACCATTATTGGTAACATCATATCCATAAAGGCTGGATCAATTGGGGATAATGGAAAAGCATTATTTGTGAGATCAACAGTGCTAATTAATTTAAAAAATATTGATGTAAGTTTATTCATCAATCCAAAAACTCCCAAAGTCAAAACATGTAATACGATTATGATTGATTCAAATGTTTTAGAGGTCTGAGCTCTTTTTGCACGTAATTCATTTATTTTTAGGGTAATATCTGCAACTCTGTTTCCAGTTTCATTCATATCTCCACCTTTGTCTAGTGAGGTAGAAATTACCTGATTACCGTTTGCAACTAGTTCGCTACCACAATCTCTTGAAAATAATTCAAAGCCATGTTGCTGATCAACTTTGTTTTTAATTCTATTTTTTAATGAGATTACAAATTTTTGAATTGGTCCAAAATCACTCCTTAGTACTGCATCTAAAGCTTGCCCCATTGAACCAACCGTTGCTAAAATTTCTCCAAAGTGTCTTATAAATTCAGGATACCATTGATTAATTTTCTGAATTCTTTGTTCCATTTTTCTTGCCAATAATCCTGGATAAAACAGTGGTGCCAATGAAATGCCTACAATTAGGCTATATGGCAAAGCTTGAGAGATTAAAAGTGCTATTCCTATACCTGCTCCAGCCCCTATCGAGACATAAACTTTAATTCTAAATTTTAGATCTACATCTTCTCTACTAAATGCAAGCTTGTCTCTAGGAAATAATATGTACATGATAAAAACAAACATGCTCATGGAGACTCCAACTCCAATTAGAGAATAAACTAGGATTAGTTCTGATGAATTGGCTCCAGTTAACATTGTCATAATAGAATTTGCAGCAATCATAAAAGCAGCAGTAGACATTAGGGTGTAAAACATTTCAAGAAAAAGTTTTTGCATTTCTAGCTTTCTTTCATATTCTATAGCATAGGTCATTAATGAAGATGATAACTCTGCTCTGAAAAATGTACTAAGCTTATCACCTAATCTGACTACTTGGGCGAATTTAACTAAGAGTTGTTTTAGTGGATTACCTACTTCAGATGATACCTTCATAGCAACCATTTCAAGTGATTTTGCCATACCAAACGTCCAACCTACACCCAAACGATAAGAATCTCTGAATGCCCTTGAGTAATTCCCATAATCACTTTTTGATGCAGTTTTGACTAGGTCTGTTGCCTCTACTTCACCTGTAGAAATGGCATAAAGATATGCAATAAAATAAACTAATTTTTCATCACTTTTTTTAAGATCAGATAATGAAAGTGACTTTAGAAGAGATAATTGCATTATAGAGAATCAAGCTCCTTGTAAAATGCTTCTAATCCAATCTCTCTGCAGTGAGAAATAGAGTCAAACACATCGTAAAAATTAAAGATCTTCTTTTCTACCATCTTTTCAAGAATCTTTGCTCTTAATGCTAATTCCTCATATAGAATAGCTTCATCTCTTTTGCTCATACCTCGCAATTGTAATAGCTTAGAAGCAAATAGAGCACTGCTTCCCTTTCCTCTGAATTTAGTAGTATCAGTACCAGGATCCCAATTAAACACTGGTATGAACATGATGTTGCCACCTTCTGGATTGTACCCGAGAATTTCATTAATTGAAAGAACTCTTCTTACTCTTTTTCCTCCTGGTCCTTGTACTGCACCTTGGAATAAGGCAAGGTTGAGGTTATCCATGTGGGTTTTTGGAACGTTAATCGGATCATTTGAGAGTCTTTGAACAAGGGAGGTCATGTTAGCAGCGTGGAATGTACTAATTACTGGGTGACCTGTCTGCATTGCTTGAAACGCAATGTTACCTTCAGCACCCCTAATCTCACCGACTATGATGTAGTTTGGTCTCTGTCTCAAGGCTGCTTTTAATAGATCAAACATTGTTACACTAGACCAATCGTTTCCAGTATACCTTGTTGCTTCTGTAATCCAGTTTGCATGTGGTAAAGTAAGTTCTGGTGTATCTTCTATTGAAACAATCTTCCAGTTAGATGGAATAAAGGCCGTAAGTGCCATTGCAGTAGTAGTTTTACCTGATGCTGTTTCTCCACAGATAAAACAACTCATTCCTTCATTAAACATCATCCACATGTAGGCAGCTTCATTATAGTCAAAGGCCTTTGACGTTAACACTTGAGTGATTGAAAGAGGAGTACTAGCAAATTTTCTGATAGTAGTGTTTGTTCCCTTCCTGCTAATGTCTTTGCCATATACTATGTTAATTCTAGAACCATCAGGAAGACTAGCATCAATTACAGGTTTAGCATGAGAGATTGTTTTTCCAAATTGCTCTGACATGCTAATCATTAATTCATCAATTTCTTCTTGACCAAGAAACAACGGAGATTTTAGAGCACCAAAAGACTTGTGAATTACGTAAACGTTTCCCGCTCCTATAATTGATATATCTTCCAAGTTAGAATCGGCAAGAAAAGGGTCTAAAAGTCCTGTTCCTGCTCGTTTTTGTAGAAAATGATATTTGAATCCTGGATAGTCCTTTTTGGAAATAGGTAGAGTTTCTAGTCTGTATGCATCCCCTAGTTTTGAATAATCAATTGGGATATCTGTAACTGTGATATTTTTATCAATATAGCTTTCTACCATGTTGAATCTTTCTGTGATTTCAACAGGAGGATCTAAATTCCCAGACTTTGCTGCAAACATCCTGTCTGCCATATCCATAATTTTACGTTCAGGGAGATCAGGCTCGATGATTACATACTCCATGTAACCATCATCTGATGTTGTATGTGGATTAATGTGGATAAAAGATTGTTCTGAGACTGGATATATTACATTTGGTTCTTTTAGCTTTTTATGTTCTGGTTTGAGTTGATCTGTAAAAATTGGTAATGGGTTTCCTTGAGTAGTATAAGTTTCCAAATATCTTAGTAGATGAGGAGTTTTTTTTAGAACTTCAACTAAGTGAGTATCTTTTACTTGCGAGAAATCAAAAGGCATTGCCTATTTCCTCCTCTACGCATTTGCCATTGAGATTGGTACAACTTTGATTCCAAAAACTTGATCAACCTCAAATGCAAATCCAGATTCAGGCTTAACTTCTGCTCCAATTAATTTTTGAATTTTACATGTTTTTACGTCCCTTCCTCCAATATTAGTAGATCCAAGCTGTAAAAATACGTCAACACTTCCTGTAACTCTTTGAGCAATGTCTGGTGGAATATCATTTGGATGAATAGTAATTATCACCGTCATTCCGCTAGCTACAAGATATTTACATTGGGTAAAAAAGTCTAAAATTTTTGTTGCATCAGAAAATACTGTTAATAATGAAAGAGAATCTATTACGACAGCATTTGCTTCCTTGAAACTATTGCTAATGTATCTACTAATAACTGGAAGAAGATATGCAGATTGTTCTCTGTTCCACTTTATTCCATATACATGAAGTGGCATTATTGTTAATTTATTTTGTAAAAATGCATGTGAAAAATTGTAAGTGATTGCTTTCATGTTTTCGATATATTCTTTAACAGTATTTTCTGTAATGCAAAGAACTTTTTTGTCACTATCAAGTAATCCTTTCATAAATAGCGCAACCATTGCGCTTTTTCCTGATCCGTGACCACCTTCAATTAACATAAGAGTAGGAATTGGTATGGAATCCCCAAACTGTCTATCAACTTCCTCATTTCCAGTTTGAAAGCTCTGTACCATCTAATTTCCCTCCAATAATGGTTTTAGTATAATACTAGCTAGATCTAATACAGAGTCCAATACAGAATCAACATTGAAAAATCGATATAAGGTGGTGTTTGCCTTTTTTGAACGAATATTAGAAAATATAAATTTTTAGAAGTAAATTTCACAAAATTTTTAGGTAGCCATTAAAAAATAACAGAAATCTTATTTTTTAAATTGTTATATTTTTTTCAAGATCAGCATTTGTAACTCAAATGGCACATGAATTTAGGCAAGTGTTTTGTAATGTGAAAGATATTCTATTACTGCAAAAAAATTCTTTTCATTATGGGGATTTTTGTATATAGGATCCTGCTGATATTGTTGATGTCCCGGCTACTTCAGGTTGGAACTCTATGAATAATGATCCAGGTGTTGGGCCTGTTTTAACTGCACACTGAACCTTAATTGGAATTGGGGCATTTATTGGAATAAAGGGAAAAGCGGCTACTGCGGTATCTAGAGGTGCTGCAGCTACTTGAATAGTATCAAACTCTGGTGCACCTACCACCGCGATTGGTGTTGAAAAGAAACAATTTCCATTAGTTGCTGCATTATCTGTTCTACCTCTGACCTGAATGGCATCACCACCTGTATTTGTTGATGCAACTAGGGTGCCTTCCACAACATTGCCAGAGTTTGCAGTCAATGGAATAGAAAATGCTGTTACATAAACACCCACAGCAGGATTACTATTAGTTCGATTTGAAGTCAAGACATAATATGTTAGTGAAGTGCTATTATTTATCGTAGTAAAGGTAACACCATTATCTGTTCCAACTGTAACAACAGCTACAGAGTTTGCCAAATTCTCATTAAGCGTAGTCCAAATGCTTGCTTGTTCATTAGAGTTTATTAGTTTTGGACTTGCAACATCATTTAAGATTGATTGGATGCACCACTGTCCAGCTGGTGGTACTACTCCAAGACACTGTCCATTGGGATTCGCAGACCACAATGATAATGGTTCTGTTCTTTTGCCAGATACAGCACCTGTATATTCTGCTAGCACATTAAAATTATTATAATCCCAAAGCGTAGTTGACCCTGTATTAGTTAGGGTAAAGTTAACTCTTGGGGAACCCACTTTTGTTATAATTGCATCTACATTTATGTTGGTTTTAGAAACTGAATCGTCTACCTTTGAGCTTATTGAGTTAACTTCGCCTATAGAAAAAATGGTACTAACCATATTTGGAATAGCTAACATTACTAGCATGATGGTTACCATGACAATTCCCCCTGCTATTGCAACACTTAGACCCATTTAATCACCCCCTAAAAAACAAGTAACTAAGATAACGTGAATATGTATTCATCAGAAACTCCGTTTGAGGTAGTAATAGTCAATTGATAAGTAGTGCCAGCGACGATGTCTTTATCAGTGACATTCATGCTAATCGTATTGGCGACTTGCCAAGAAGGTTGTGGTAGTGGACTATTCCATCTCCATGTATCTTCGGTTTTAATTTTATTCATAGGATAATTTTTTACTGAACCTATTGGTCCAAAATACACATCAGTCTGGTTATTATTTACAATTGGATTAACTCCAACATTTTTTAGCCAGACATTGATAAAAGAAGTAGCACCAGGATATTTGCCTGATACATAAACTATTTTTGCATCTGTTAAGATTATGTCTTTTTGACTTTCAGTAGTAGCCGTAAAAGTTGATTGAAAAACTCCAACCTGATTCATTACAACTCCAGCAATAGATGTAGCAATGACTACTGAGGCAATAATTAAAATTGCTTCTGACATTATTCCTGATGCTATATTTACTCACCTTTTCCGAACTTTTTCCTATTGCGATTTGACATCAACTTTGAATAGTGAGAGTCTGCTTCTCTATCTGTTAAACCAACAATTTTTGAAAATTTGTAAAGTTGGATAAGAGAGTCTTCTACGTTCATTCCAGAATTTTTTAACATATCTATAATATTGTAAATGGTGTTTTCATCTTCTTGTTTTAATCCCATCAATTTGCATTGTTCAATTAGTAAATCAATACAGTCATCACCTTGTTCCTTTAGCATGTCTCCAGCAAGCTCTATAATTGACATCATTTTCCCAACGCTTAGGTTACCACTAAAGAGAGGTTTCATGACAGAGTCCATTGGATTGCTAGAATCAGATGATTGTAATTGACTTCCAGACTTGTCATCAGTTTTAGTTAAGCCTAATTGACTTGGTTCTGCTTGAACGCTTTGACCACTTGGCAATCCTGTTGAAATTAATATTGGCTCTCTCTCTTTGGTCGGAACTGAATCATCTCGTAACTGTTGACGTAAGGGTAAAGATGGATCTTGTAAAATTTTAAGGTCAAGTGATTCAAAATACTTTCTCATAAAATTTAGTGGGTTAGAAATTTCTGCTTGAAATGCCTTCATATCAGTTAAGGTACCTTCAAACGATTCAGTTAGAGTATCTACACTGTCTTTTGTTACCTTCATGTCTTCTTTTATTTTGTTAAGATCTTTTTTGAATGAGGCTAGATCTTTTTCTACAGGCTCAAATTTCTGATCAACTAAATCTCTAATTCCATCTGTTCCAAAACCACTACCTTCAGCCAAACTTGTTGGATCAATGCCTACTTTATTTGGGTCAAATCTTTCCTTTTGTGCTGCACCGGAAATTATATCATCAAGTTCTTTATTGCCAATTTCTGGTAAACTACCAGATTCTCCTCCACCCAAATAACTAGAACCTGGTTGGAAAAGTTGTTGAGATGATCCTTCTGTAACTAATTCATTTAAAATGTCATCGCTTTGTTCAGATAGATAAGTAGATTTTTTCATTGGTTTTTTGAAAATTTTTTCCATAATTATTGGCATATATCTTGGTAGAGCAATTCCAATTCCTGCTAGAACTGCTGTTGGTATAATAAAATATGAAACTGCATTATTGATATCAAAAATAAGCTCTGGAAATAGTTCGTACAATAATAATCCATATAGGCTAATTACACTAGTTATAACAAATATTCTAAAACTCTCTTGAAGTTCTATTAGTCGACTTAAAAAAGAAAAAGAAATGCGTGGAGGGTTCAAGGTTACCCCACCGTTTATCCTAGGTCCACAACCGAAGTAGTAATGTTAGGTACTTGTCGTGTTATAGTCAATGATGCACCAGAAGAAGGAATTACCTCGATTCTAACTGAATCTAATTCCTTTGGTCTATCACCAGCAGCAAAAACAAGTGCAATATTTGCATGCTCACCTTGCTCTAGAATACTATTTGTATTGCTAGCAACTGTCCAATAAATGAAGGCAGTAGTTTGTACAGGCCAGTCATTAGAGCCAGCGGTAGTACCTCCTAAGTATGGACTTAGTCCCCGGAATATACCGACACCATTAGCAGTAGGTCCCGCTTTGTTTACAGCTGATTGCAAGCTAGAAAAAGTACCATAAGCGGCAAGTGTACCATTATAGATGTTATCATAACTTCTTAGATTACTTAGGTACTTAATTGCAGTATTACTTGGACTCAGATTAACTGAATCTCCACTTCCTGCAATTTTAATTGGATATGAAGTTACATTAAGTGAAGAAGTTACTCCTCCACCTGGTTGATAGGATGAGCCAATTACTTTACCTTCAATCTCTAGGCTACTACCAGCTTCTGCGAGGGTAGAAACTATTGTCGTCTTTGCTTTTTGTGCTGTGGTAAAACCCATGTTGAGAACTACAAAGGCCAGGGCTGCAGCTACAATTACAAATGCAATTAGTACAATAGCAGACTCTATACCGATGATTCCACGATGGGTATGTCTATGTCCTTTTTGAATAAGGTTCATTAGTTTTGTAATAAAGTAATATGGGTATATCCTATAGTATGTCTGATATGATCGAACATTGGTTTTTCGAATAATTTAATAATAAATTTTGTCAAAAAGTACAAAAAATTTTCAGTTGAATTTATGGTAATTTACAGAGCTTTTATTGTTTTTAAAATATCATGGCCATAATGCGGAAGTTCGGTTTCAGGATAACAATTTAGCATATAACCATTTGTGATTTCATAAAATTGCCAATTGATACATGACCAGTCATTAAAATATTTAGTATTATCAAATTCCCAATCAAAACCATTTGTAATATTATCATCTGGAAAACCAGGACCTCGAATAAGGGAAATTGTATTTTCAGAATAGTTAGTTTTCACCTCGGAGCTTAATGCATTTGGATAAAGGTAGATCACCTTTGGATGGTTAGTAATTGCCTCAAATTCTACTCTAGTCACAAACTCATTATGCAGTAAAATGACTTTGTCAAATTTCTCTAGTATTGCTGGATTTTTGTCTATATCAATATCATCAATTACTTCATACCCTAAGAACTCGAAAATTCTGTATGCATTTCCACTTGAGGCAAACGTCTTTTCATAATAATCCTCAATTGGTGTTTTAAGACAAGAATCACAGTATCCAGTGTAAAAATCATGAAATCCCCCCCATTCGTAGGCACTTTGGGTAAAAATTGGATAAACTACTACGGATTTGGTTGTAGAACGTAGTGCTTCATAATCATCATAATAGTCAAGCTCAGACATTTTACTTTCCTGGTATGTAGAAAAGGAATTATCTTGTTCTACTTGCTCATTAGATACCAAATTAACTCCTGAAACTGAATAGGTTAATACAAGCAACATAGTTACCGTCATACTTATCATAATTGCATTAAAATGAGAGTTCAATGTTTGAATGATCTTATGATAAAGTAAAAAACGCCATTCTGTTCATAATGGAAAAATTATATTACAATAATTATGCCTGAATTAAAAGAAATATGTGTAGGTAATTCTTTGAATTATTTTTTATCCAAGATCTACTATATCGTTAGTAATGTTTGGAATGAATCTATCTACAGTCATAGGAGATCCTTTTGGAGTTGAAACTTCAACTGCCATGTAATCAAGTGCATGTGGTCTCTCATCTTGTGCAAATGCAACTGCAACTTGAATATGTTCACCTATATCTAAGATCATGTTGTTGTTTTGGTTAGCATTCCAGTAAATTATTCCAATAGTACGTGGTAAACCTGCTGTTCCATTATATGGGTTACAGGATGCGGGTTGAGGATATGGTCCACATAACCATCCATTTCGATATGCTTGTTCCCATGCATTAGTAGCATTATCGAATGTACCAACAAACAATGGTCCAAATTTGTACACATTGTCGTACTCTATATTACTTGTAATAACCTTAATTGATGTAAAGTTACCATCCATGTTAGAACTTGCTCCACCTGATACAATTTTTACAGGGATCGAAGTGGCATTTATTACGTTATTAACAATATCTCCTACTGCTGTTATCTTACCAGCGACTTCTAAGCTCGAACCAGCCTCGTCAACTGCAGCAATAATAGCAGTCTTTGCTTTTTGTGTTGTTGAAAAACCCATGTTGAGAACTACAAAGGCCAGGGCTGCAGCTACAATTACAAATGCAATTAGTACAATAGCAGACTCTATACCGATGATTCCACGATGGGTATGTCTATGTCCTTTTTGAATAAGGTTCATTAGTTTTGTAATAAAATGTAATCAGTATATTTTGTAGTATGTCTGATGTGATCAAACATTATTAAAAAATTCTATGTTTAATTTGAATGAATTAAGAAAAGAAAAGTATTGAGGTAACCCTAGAATTACCTTTATCCAAGATCTACTATTTGATTAGTAATGTTTGGAACGTATCTATCTACAGTCATAGGAGATCCTTTTGGAGTTGAAACTTCAACTGCCATGTAATCAAGTGCATGTGGTCTATCATTTTTTGCAAATGCGACTGAAAGTTGTATATGTTCACCAACATCTAAGATGGTATTGCCATTTTGGTTAACATTCCAATAAATAATTCCAATCGTTTGTACAACATTGTTAGTTCCGTTATATGGATTACAACCAGCACATATCCATCCTTTTAGTTCTGCAGCATGCCATGCTGCTGTTGCATTAGCATATGTCCCAACATATAATGGTCCTTTTGTATACACATTGTCATACTCTACATTACTTGTAATTACCTTAATTGATGTAAAGTTACCATCCATGTTAGAGTTTGCACCACCAGAGACAATTTTTATTGGGATTGTAGTTGCGTTCAATACATTGTTAGCAATATTTCCAACTGCTGTTATCTTACCAGCAACTTCTAAGCTAGAACCAGCCTCTTCAACTGCAGCAATAATAGCAGTCTTTGCTTTTTGTGTTGTTGAAAAACCCATGTTGAGAACTACAAAGGCCAGGGCTGCAGCTACAATTACAAATGCAATTAGTACAATAGCAGACTCTATACCGATGATTCCACGATGGGTATGTCTATGTCCTTTTTGAATAAGGTTCATTAGTTTTGTAATAAAATGTAATCAGTATATTTTGTAGTATGTCCAATATGATCAAACGTTATTGAAATTATAGAAAATTGAATATTTTTAGAGCAAAATGTTGAAGTCAAACAACTTACAATAATAATTAAAATATAGAAAAAATGAATTTTTTTTAAAATAAATAAAAAAGATGGTTTGTGTGATTATTCACATAATCACTATTTATCCCAGATCTGTTATAGCAGAAGTTAGATTTGGTATGTTTCTCTCTACAGTCATTGTTGCTCCTGAGGACAGTAATACTTCTACTCTAATTTTATCTAGTTGTGTTGGTCTATCTGCTGATTTGTATCCTACAGCAATAACTGCATGCTCACCTTGCTCAAGAATAGCATTAGGTGGGGTCTGAGCTGATACTGTCCAGTAAATAATTGCAAATGTCTTTCCGTTAGTACTAGTACCATTTACAGGATTTTGTGTAAGTCCTGTTATGCCAGGATCATCTACTGCTCCCTGGAATGCTTGAGATACATTTGCGTAAGTTCTAGATGTCAAAGTTGCAACTAAGATGTTATCATATTCAACAGTATTACTGAGATACTTGATTGATACAGTAGAATTGTTCAGGTTAATAGAATCACCGCCAGATGTAATCTTTAATGGAATTGAAGTTGCATTAACTTTACCTGCTGGAACATTAGCAATTGCTGTGACTTTACCAGAAACTGCTATTCCGCTGCTTGCTTCACTAAGACTGGAAATGATTGTCGTCTTTGCTTTTTGTGTTGTTGCGAAACCCATGTTAAGAACTACAAAGGCCAGGGCTGCAGCTACAATTACAAATGCAATTAGTACAATAGCAGACTCTATACCGATGATTCCACGATGGGTATGTCTATGTCCTTTTTGAATAAGGTTCATTAGTTTTGTAATAAAGTAATATGGGTATATCCTAGAGTATGATCGATATGATCAAACATTGATTTGTTCAAAAATTCACTTTTGATTAATAAATTACAAATATAGTGAACTGTAATGAGAAATATTAGATTATTAAAAAATTTATATGAAATCTGATGATCGTTTGATTCAAACAAACAATTACCTAAATCATCTTTCTACACCTTAACGAATATGTGTAATTTGTATTTACAAGACTTTGTAAATTTAATGATTTTAGGTGAAAGTAAGATATGAGTCCGCAAAAGGAGTTAGTAGAATCACTCTCATATTTTGGTCTTGAAAAATCTGATGCAATAGTGTATCTAGGTCTTTTACAAATGGGATCAGTTACAGTAGGAACAATGTCTACAAAACTAGAAATTGATAGAGGCAAAGCCTACAGGTCTCTTAATAAATTGCGGAATTTAGGTTTAGTCTCGACTACCTTTTCTAACCCAACAATTTGTCAGGCTGTAGAGCCTGAGGAAGCATTGACAATTATCATCCAAAGAAAGGAAGATGAAACTATTACAATGCAAAAGCTTTCAAGAAAAATTGTCACAGATCTTAAACAAATAGCACATGAACCAAATGTCTCAGAAGTCTCCTCATTTTCAATTATACAAGGACGATCAAATATCTATGCAAGAATTGGAAAATTTATCCAAGATGCAACAAAAACTATATACCTTGTAACTACTGTGGAAGATATTTTGAGAATGTATCATACCTCTATTCCAGAAAAAATAAAAATTTGTCAGCAAAATGGATGTAAAGTCCTATTACTTTCAGAAACAAAAAGTGAAAATCTTTTACCACTTATTGAGAGACTAGGTGCAGATGAGACACGAATTGGTAAGCTTCCTTCAAAGAGTAGGATGATTGTAGAGGATGGAAGTCAGCTAATTATGTCTGGGTCAATCAAGGAGTCGATGAATCTCAATGATGAGAATGATTCTATTTTGTATACAAATTCTTCTGAGATGATTAACAACATGTTTAGTTTATGTAGTCATTTATGGAAAAAGTCAAAACCAATTGAGATTATAAAGACTAAATAAAATTTTTCAATTAAAAATTTTAGTTAAATTGTGGAATTGAAATTTGAACAAATTCACTTTCAATGTTATTTCCATATCTATCTGTAAAAATTAATTTAGCTTTTCCATATTCAGTAAAGCCTGGCTTGATATCAGAAGTTTTGATGTCCCAAGCAAATACATTTTTGCCATCTTCACTCTCACCAAATGCTTCAAAAGATTTTTCATAGTTAGATTTTCGTATAGAAAAGGCATCTAGATATAAAATTCGATTCCTGTCATCCATTATTACAATTGATATAGTTCCATCTGGATTTACAGGGTTATTGTTTATGTCCATAAGTTTGAATTGTAGATGATACAAATCTGTATTTTTGTGACCTTGTACTTTAAAGTCTTCAATCCTATCAATTTTTGGCCAAATAATAAGATCTTCAGGTAGAGGTTTTTGTATAGCTAGAGGCTTTGATTGTATTTCAGATTCTAATTTAATTACATTATTTTCTACTAAATATTGTAATGAATTTATAAAATCTAGATCACTTGTTTTATTCTGACCCCACCACAGAGTAGTTACCTTAATCAGAGATACAACAATTTTTTTGTGCTCATCAACAGTGTCAACAAATATTCCGTTAGTATTGGATTCATCGTGTATTACACATTCGTCTATTGTTTCATCCAGAACTAAACCTGGACCACATAATGGTTTAGGAATTTCAGGTTCAGAAATTACTAGTAGTTTATTTTCTACTAGATATTGCAATGTATTAACAAAATCTGCATCACTTATTTTATCTTCACCCCACCATACTGCTGTAGTTTTTAGCCACAATGGAAGAATTTCTTCTTGTGCTGAGACATTTTGTATTAAACTAGATAAAAAACCTATAGAAAAAAAAATTAAAACTAGGAATTTATATCGATTTTTTATTAAAGTAGAATTTTTCTGTTTCAGAAACTGCATTTTATACTCTTATTTTAAAAATTCCATCTCATATCCAATATGATGTTCAGAATGGACATATGATTTTTTTATTTTTGTATTGCTACTTGCTTTTGTACACGAGGATTTTTTATTTTTATTGTACCTTTCTTTATGAGCATATACCCCATCAGAACAAGGATTGTTGGGACAATAATTATCACAGGATCAATACCACCAATTTCTGGCTTTGAAAACTTTTGTTCTGGTTCAGCATATGCCAAAAATTCAGATGTTGAATTAACTCTAACAGTTTTTGCAACTGTACTTAATGGGTAATATGAACCCGATACACTTGCCTTGATATTCACTGCATTTCCAGAAGTGGACATAATTGATGCTACTGCCTCTCCAGTAGTTCCTGTTTTTGAATCTGATAATTGAAGTACACCACCATCTACTTCCCATTGTACTCCTAATCCTGTAAGTGGTTCAGCATCTTGTTTAGCTGCAACTTTTACGGTAAATACTTCTCCGTTTTGAATAATTTCTGGTGCTTCTAAGAGGAGATTGGGTGCTAGACTTGAGACATTAATATCTGTTGAACTAAGTGGTAATCCTTCGGATAAGGCGGATATTTTTGTAATACCACTTATTTTTGGTCCAGCATCAAAGATTGAATAGTATTCACCTTTTTTAATTGTCAAGGTATGTGGAACTTGGATTATTGATTCATCATTTACGACAAAAGTTATGTCAATGTCTTCAGTAGCAAAAACTGGTAATCCTTCAGAATTTAAAAGTTGAACTGAAAAAACATCATTTCTTCCAGTAAAGATTGTTTCAGAATGGTCAATAACTATGTTCGCAGGTTTTACAGAAAGACTTTCAATTGTCAGTGATGCATCATCAAAATCGTTTACTGTAAATTGTAAAGTATCAGAACCTTGATCTATAGCTTTAGTATTTAACATGACTAGATCATCTCCACTAGAAACTTTTTTTGTTTCTACATCAAAGATTTCACTGGGTGAAACAAATAGATTTGAATCTTTAGGAAATTTGGCTAGTTGTGAATTTTGTGTGAAATACACAATGATTGGAAATTCTGTTCCATCAAGAATTTTGGGAATTAACGGTTCTGCTATTAGCTCAAGTGAAGAATCTTCTGTTCCAAAAACTTCTACTTTACTTGGTGTATTGGATTCACTTTCTACTTCAACTACGGGGTTTATTTCAAATTCGGCTGCGTTAACACCGTTTGGTATACTATTTCCCACCATACCAAAAACTAATGCCGAGCCTTCTCCAACTGGGAGAAATACGTCGTCAATTGTAAGAAAATCTTTGTCAGATGAATCAAGTTTTATGTCCAGATTTTTATTGGCTACAATTGGAAAATCGTTTTCATCCTCAAGTGTTATTATTCCTAATAACTCCTTGTTACCAGTGGCGAAAATTGGAACTGGTTTAAATTTTACAAATTTATCGCCGTCATTTGAAGGTGTGCCTGGAACAGTTTCATCATAAAGAACTGCTTCTATTGTTTTTGATTCTAGTGTGAGAGGATCTCCTGAAGTAATTGTGACTAGATACTCTCCTGTTTTTCCACCTAAAAGAGTAAATGTATCATGACCCCAATAGGTGCCTTTTTTTATCGTTATAGTACCAGATTTTTCTCCAAGATTAGAATTAGGACTAGTATTCTGATTTGAAAAAATGTTATTAGTTACTTTGTAATTAATTGAAATATCTTTATTTGCAATAACAGGTTCTTCGCTATCTGCTAATTGAAGTTGGGCTATGATGTGTGCTTTAGAAGCTTTCCCAGAAACATTAATTTTTTCTTGAAGGAGATAAAGTTTTACTTGTAGGCTATTATCTTGTTGGTCTACTGTTATGTCATTGCTTTTACCTTCCATACCTTGAGATGTAGCGAATATGTTAGTTTTACCTGTATCACCTGAATCTTTTATAATAAAATGAGTTCCTGTAAAATATTCACCTTTTTTTATTACAAGGTTTTCCTGAGCTATGTCAAGTATGTTATTATTTGCAACTTTAAGAGATATATTAACATCTTCTGATGCTTTTACTGGAAATCCGTCAGAATCAGCTAGTTCAACGGATACCAAACCTCGTGAAGGTCCGTCAGATGAAAAATTATGTGGTACAACATTTACTACAAGTTGTTCTTGAGTGTAGATATTACCATAAACTGTTACAGGTAATTCCTGTGATGAAAATCCTGGAGCTGCAAGAAATAGTTTTGTTGTACCAGCTTTAATTCCTTTAACAGTTACTTCTGATACAAATCCTGATTCACTGTCTTTAACAGTTAGTACTCGGAGTATTTTAGAATCTAAACTTGTAACAGTTAATCCAGGTATCTTCTCTGGAACAAGGCTTGTTCCTTTCTTTGTAAAAATTTGTATTGTTCCTTCTTTGTCTTCAACTAATTTTGTGGGAATAAATCTTGTACCAAATTCAAAATTACTCTCTACACCATATGTTAAACTAGGTGTTAAAATACTCATTATTACCAATACTACTATAATTCCTACCTTCAAGTAGATTCAGAAACAAAAAATTATCATATAAAGCGGTGTCTGGCCTATTTGATCAGATATCACGATATTAGAAATTCCTAGTTCAACTATATGTAGGAATGGCTCCAGCATATAACGTAGAGCAAAATAAGCTCAGCATCTTAGATGCTCTTCTTTTGCGTCTATTCAATGAACAAAAAATCAAACTAAAAATTGATTCAAAAGATAGATTAGAAATTCCAAGTAATTTAAAATCAAAGATAGAAGGAACTCTAAATGTTAGAGCTAATTTATTATCAAAAACATTAGAACAAAAAAATAATATTTCTACCGACAAACAAATAGAAACTTTAATTGGAAATTTTTATTATTATACTAATCAATTCGATAAAGCAGCATTTTTTTATGATAAAGCTAATAAAATAGACCCAAATTTTATTGAACCAATATTTAACAGAGGAGATTTACTTGCAAAAATTGGAAAACATGAAGAGGCTATTTTATGTTATGATATTGCATTGAGTATTGATCCTAATTATTTTGATGCATTATGTTCTAAAGGAGATGCTCTTGTTTCAATTTCTAAATATAATGAAGCAATTACTTGTTATGATAAAATATTAGAAATAGATCCTAATTATTTTTATGCTTTATACAATAAAGGTCTTGCGTTATCAAAGACAGGAAGACATGAAGAAGCAATAACATTCTTTGATCAAACTTGTAACTTAAAACCAAATCATATTCCATCTTTATACAATAAGGGATATTCACTTGCAAAATTAGGAAAACATAATGAAGCACTTATCCATTGTGACAAAGCATTAGAAATTGATCCTGATTTTTTTGATGCATTAATTGCAAAAGGAATGGTTTTGACCATAAATGGCAGTTATGAAGAGGCATTGTATTATTTTAATAAGACTTTAGAGTTAGATCCGAAACATCCAGATGTTCTATACAACAAGGGTCTGTGTTTAGCTAAGCTTGGAAAATATGAATCTGCATTATCATACTACAACAAGGCGTTAGAAATTGATCATAATCCAGAGATTTTGCTTTACAAAGGTAATGCATATGTCCAACTTGGAAAGTACTCTGACGCTCTTATTTCCTACGATAGTGCATTAACAATTAAACCAGATTATTTTGACGCATTATTCAGAAAGGGGTTACTCCTAACACATCTTGGAAAAACTGGTGATGCCATAGTATTCTACGATGATGCTCTAAAGATAAAACCTGATTATTTTGATGCTTTATTTCATAAAGGACTCTTACTTGAGCAGCAAGGAAAACAAGATGAAGCCTTAGATTGCTTTGAGGGAGCAATCAAAATTGAACCAAATCATTCTGAAGTGAAATATCATAAAGGTCGTTGCTTGGCACATCTAGGGAAATATGATGATGCTAAAGCATGTTATGATGAGGCTCTAAAAATTAATCCCCAGTTTTCTGAGGCATTATTTCATAAGGGTTTGTTATATGCATTTCTTGGAACTCATGATGATGCTTTAACATATTATGATAAGGCTCTAAAAATTAATCCCCAGCATTCAGATATACTTCTACACAAAGGCAGAACGCTTGCGCATCTTGGTAAGCCTCAAGAAGCTTTGAGCTATTACAATAAAGCTCTAAAGATTAATCCTCAACATTCAGAAGTTCTATTTCATAAAGGAATGTTGCTTGAATATATGGGAAAACATGGCGATGCTATTGCAGATTATGATAAAGCACTTAAAATTATTCCAAATTATGTTGAAGTTTTATACCATAAGGGTTTGCTACTTGAGCATCTTGGAAATCATGGTGATGCCATATTATGTTATGATAGAGCTTTAAAGATAGTACCTGATAATTTTGATGTACTTTTGCGCAAAGGAATATTACTTGCACGTTTTGGGAAATATGGTGACGCAATAGTTTGCTATGATGATGCTCTAAAAATAGCACCTGATAATTTTGATGTTGTGTTCCAAAAGGGATTAGTACTTGAACATCTTGGAAACTACAAAGATGCAATAAAATGCTTTGATAAAGCAATTGATAAAAATCCAAAACATTCTGAGGTATTATTACATAAAGGTTTGGCTTTATTTTCAATTAATGAATACGAAACTGCAATAAAATTATTCGATAATGTTTTGATGAATATTCCAAATCATATACTAGCTTTATTTAACAAGGGATTGATTTTTGGAAAACTTGGTTTAAATGATGATGCAATTCGTTGCTTTGATAAGGTTTTATCCGTAGATGAAAACCATACACTTTCATTATTACATAAAGGTCTTACATTCACTCGTCTTAAAAAATTCAATGAAGCAATCCTATGTTTTAATAAGGTTCTTGAGATTGAACCAGACAATATTTCGGCTCTAGTTAAGAAGGCAGATTCTCTTGTAAGTTTGGGAATTACAAATGATGCTATCGCATTTTATGATAAGGTGTTAAAGATCAGTCCAGAAAATGTTGAGGCATTATACAACAAAGCAATATCTCTTTCAAACATTTCAAAGCACCAAAATGCGATTTACTGCTTTGATAAAGTGCTTGAGATAAACCCACATCATAGTAATGCAGTGTATAATAAGGGTCGTTCATTAGTACAGCTTTCAGTTTATCCCTTAGCTCTTGCTTGTTTTGATAAGGCCTTTGAGTTAGAACCTGATAATTTTGAGCCGTTAATTCAAAAAGGTCTGGTTCTTTCCAAATTGAGAAACCACAAAGAGGCACTTGGATGCTTTAATTATGTACTTGATAAAGAACCAGGTAATTTTACGGCCTTGTACAACAAGGGACTTTCATTATTGGCTATAGGTCAATATGAAAAGGCACTTTTACAATTTGATAGTGCACTAAAGCAAGAACCATCTAATGTTGATATATTGTTAAACAAGGGACGTGCATTTTCAATTCTAGGTCAATATGAAAAATCGTTATCAAGTTTTGATGGAGTACTTGATATTGATCCAGAAAATTCAGATGCACTATTCAGTAAAGCACTCTCATTAGTTACTCTCGGGAAATATGAACAATCAATTCCATTCTTTGATAGAGCTCTAAATGTTGTTCCTGCCAATATAGAAATCCTACACAACAAAGGAATAGCATTACAGGCTATTTGTAAATATGAAGAGGCGATTTTTTGTTTTGATAAGATATTATCAATAGATAAAGAAAATTCCGAGGTTTTGTATAAAAAGGTAAAAACAGTGTTAATGCAAGGAAACATATTTGATTCATTAAGTATTCTTCGAAAAGTAATTGAGCTTGAACCAATCTATAAAGAGATAATTAAGAAAGAAATTCTATTTAGTAGATTAAGAGATAATCAACTTTTCAAAGAAATAATCAGAGGAAAAACTGAATTTGATAAACTTGATGACGAAATACCATTTTATGGTACTGAAAATAAAACAAGGTATATTGAAAATAATTTCTAAAAAATTACGACTAAATACAGACTATGTTTTTATAAAATTACAACAACAAATCATCTTGATAGTTTTTTACAAATAAAAGAATCAAAAAATCGTATGTTCACTACGAACATCATATTGGATATGAGAGGGATTTTTTATTAAATTATATTCAACAGGTATAAAAATGATTAACGATCAAAAAATTACAAGTGCGTGGAAAAAGAATCTAAATAAGATCTTAAACAAAAGTTCTGATACAAAAGATAATCAATTATTATTTCAATCAATTAATACTGGAAAAAACCTTGAATTACAAGAATGTCTTTTTGATGATTTATTACCAATTTCTCTCTCCTCGTCACCAATTTCAAGTATTGGAAGTATCGATAATGTTTGGATTGCATGTTCAATGCTATCAAGAGTATCAGATACCACCAATAACTTGGTTGTATTAGAAAAAGAATATCCTTTAGGAATTATAGGTGCAAGAGAAATTTTGCATAATCTTCTCAAAAACCCTACACCTTACTATTTCCATGATGTTTTAGCTCAAGAAATAATGAACAGGAGATTTTATCTGGATACCAGAAACGCTAGACTTGATAAAATACTTGAACAAATGAATAAGACAAAAAGTGAATTTACTATATTACAAAATACTAAACATAGTTTCTCAGCAGTTTCCATTAGAGAAATTCTTGAAATTGGAGCGCTTTGCAAAACCGATTTCCAAGCTTCTGATTTAACTGATTCAAAAATCAAAATTTTCAAACGAGATGATACTGTTGAATATATAATAAAATCATTGATACATAACAATGCTGAAGTCTTAGTACTAGAAAATGAATCTTTGTTAATTGATCCTATTACAATTATTGAAAAAATTGCTGGAGATTTAAACTACTTAAAGGATTGTAATAACTTTTTAGATTTGAATGCAAGCATTTTCAAACTTCATCAACCCAAATTAATTCCTGAAAGATTATCACTTTCAGAGATTTGTCAAACCATGCTTTACATGAAACATCCTTACATAATGACATCAAACAAATTGTTGACACCTAGAAATATACTAGAAATTTTAAGCAAGGATTTGAGAATTGAATGAAAGAGATTAGCAGATTAAAATCCCATGTAGATATAATGAAAAAAGAACTTGATTACACTACCAAACAGATCAAACTTTTAGAAAAAAATCGGAAAGTTTCTGATTGGGAGAGAATTGATCATGTTAATGGAAAATCAATTGATGAGTTAAAATATCAAGAAAAGAACCTTTCTCAAGAAATTACTCAAATTCAAAAAGAAATTAAAAAATCACAATCAAAAACCTTGTTGATTACCGAATTATCTCTTCTACCAGTAGTTGTTTTACTTATTTTAATTTCAGGATTAGGAAACTCTATTATGGATTTTACAGATCATGAGACTACATCGTTTAAGACAAGACATTTAATTGAAAATCTACGAGGTGATACTGTAGATACATGGAAGTCATGGAGGCTGATTGGTACTACACTAAACGTAAATGTTCTAAATGCTAAAGGATTATCAGAAAATAGAATTGATGTAATAAAAAATGCAATAACTTCAGAAGAATCACTTGAGATTGATGATTCATTAACTCATAAAGGTCCTAAGGGATTTAGCTCAACTTATTTTAAAGGATGGGCAGGTGCACTGAAGAATATTGCATCAAAAGATACTTTATACAATATCCCTACTGACTTTAATGTAATCACTTCAAATGGTGGAGAAGGAGATGTAATAATTACTCTTTCGAATCTAAGAGATGGAGATGGTTATACGGGATATACAAAATCAGTAGTTGATGGAAATGAAATTCTAAAGTCATTCATTACAATTTATGATGTAACTAACTTAACTGATGAACAATTAGGTACTATTGTTAGACATGAATTTGGTCATGCACTTGGTCTTGGACACTCTACTGCTCCAGAAGATCTAATGGCACCAAATATTGATATGACAGTTCCTTATATTTCTGAATGCAATACTAGTGCAATTAGAGATTTGTATAATGGGATACAAGGAAGTACAGTTTGTGAAAAATAGATTTTGTAAATTAAAATCCTTTTTCGTTTAAAATCAATCCTAATAATGCTGCTCGAGTATACATTCCGTATTCTGCTTGTTGGAAATACTTTGCTTGTTTAGTATTATCTACTTCAGCTGAAATCTCGTCTAATCTTGGCAAGGGATGTAAAATTATAGCATCATCTTTCATTTTTTTAGTAATGTCCAGGCCAATTACATAGCTTCCTTTAACCTTGATGTATTCTTCTTCATCTGGAAATCGTTCCTTTTGAATTCTAGTTACATATACTACATCTAGATCGTCTATATACTCTTCAAGATCTGTTGATTCTGTAAACGAAAATCTTTTTTTGATTTCATAAGTCGAATCGGTTCTAATTTTGAGTGATTCAGGCGAGATTAAATGAACATCTACATCATAGTAACTTAATGCGGATAACAAAGAGTAGACTGTTCTTCCATATTTTAGATCACCTACAATGCCAATTTTAAGACCATCAATCTTATTCTTCTCTTTTTTTATTGTAAAAAGATCTTGAATAGCCTGAGTTGGATGTTCTTCTGTTCCACTCCCTCCATTAATGACAGATTTCTCCGAGATTTCTGCTGCAAATCTGCTAGAACCATCTAGAGGATGTCTTAGAACTAGTACATCAGAATAAATTGACATTATTCTAACAGTATCAGCTAAACTTTCACCCTTCTGGGTCGAAGATGAAGATATATTAGATATTCCGATTGATGTTCCTCCAATCAGTGCCATTGCAGCTTCAAAACTTAAGCGTGTTCTTGTACTTGGTTCATAAAATAAATAACCTAATGTTTTACCACGACCAATTTCACGTCTATCATTGGATTTGAGTTTGATTATTTTATTTGTAGCATCGAAAATTGACTCCAGTTTTTGTTTATCAAAATCTCGTATAGATATAATGTCTTTTTGAAAAAACTCGTTCATACTTTGAATCATATATACAGGTGCATATACAAAGTATTCTGATGCAGGAATCGGACCTTATCGTTCGTCGTATCAAAGATGGAACTGTTATTGACCATATTGATCAAGGAAGGGGCCTTAGAGTCCTAGAAGCCTTAGAAATTGATGGTAGGGAGGGAAATGTCATTACCATCGCACTTAATGTGCCCAGTGGTAAATCAAAGAAAAAAGACATAATCAAAGTAGAAAATAGGTATCTAGAAGATGATGATACAAACAAACTTGCAGTAATTGCCCCAAATTCTACTGTAAACATTATCAAAAATTACAAATTAGTTGAAAAACGACGTGTATCTTTACCAAACGAAATAGAAAGAATCTTTAGATGTTCAAACCCCGATTGCGTTACAAATAGCTCTGAACATATTGAATCTACTATGGATGTAATTGACAAATCAGGTCTTGTGTTAAAATGTAGATATTGTAGTAGAATTTTAGATGTTAACAAACTAAAATATTATTAATATATTTTAAATAAGTTTACAGAAAATTTTAAAGAGAAATAATAATTTATTATTGTCCTAAGATGATAAACATCATAACTATACCATAGATAGCAATAGATTCAACCATTCCTATGAAGATAAATACTTTAGACTGTAGAGCAGGATTCTCACTAATTACTGCAAGACCTGCAGAGCCAACATAACCTAAGCCAACTCCTGCACCACCTGCTGCAACGCCAAATGCTATTCCTGCACCAATCAACTTTGAACCATCAGCAGAACTTTTACCAGATTCTTGTGCATATGCAATACTGATTAGGCCAGAAATAGAAATAATCATTGCTGTCAAAAGTAAAAGATTGACCGATTTCATTGACGAGTCATTCTTCTAGGGTTCCATATTTAAATCATGATGTGTTTTGAAATTTAAATTTGATCTAAAGTTTTCTTTTTGAAAGAACTTAGATTATTTTTTATCGTATTTTCAAAATTAGTATAATCTTTCTCTAAAACTTTTTTAGAATTTTCCAATAATTTTTTTATTTCATCTTTTCCCATTTTGCTTTCTCTTCTCAATTGCTGCTTTGACTTTTTTTAACCTTGCGAATTCTTCTCGTTCTCTTTCTTCGAGAGTAGCTAAAATATACTTTATTCTGGAGTGATATTGAGGAATAATCACATTTTCTAAGGCATTTAACAACTTTTGGGTTTTTTCCAAAGCCTTTGCCAAACTAAATATTGAATTTTCATATTCTGCAGCCTTACAAATTTTTGGTAGCATAGCTTTGATTTGTTTTGCTGCTCTATCAATTGAGGAATTTGTATCGGCAAAACCATAAGGCATTGATTTGGTATCCTTTTCGGTTACATTGAGTGCTGGAATTTTTACATCAACTACTCGCCTGATGTTAACATCTACTTCCATAACTGCGGGAGCAGATTGTGCAACAGAATCGACTGTATTAGTTCCTAGTGTAAGATAGGCTTCATTTACAGATTTATACACGTCTTGGAGTGGTTCCCAAATTCCTCCACGTGCCTTTGTAGCTTCTATTATCATTTCTTCAATATTTTTTAGCAAAACTTTTCGTTTATCATCAAGGATTTTTCTTACCATCGAAGCTACTTGACTTGAACGTTTGTATTTTAGAAGTTCAATCTTAGTTGCAGCAACGTTTTGTCCAAATGACATTAGTTACTACCTTTCCTTGTAGTATTGATCAATAAACTTGTCTTTAACTTTAGTAAGTTCGTTTTTAGGCAAAAGAGAAACCGCATCCCATTGTAATGTTAGTGTTTCTTCTATTGTCCTATTTTCATCAAGATCTTGAGATAAGAATTTTTTCTCAAAATCATCACCGAATTCAAGATATTTGAGATCAACTCCAGTAAGTCCAGCTTTACCTACAATTCCTGCAAGAGCACGAACTTCTTGAGCTCTAGAGTATGCGTCATAATTTTGGTTTGAGATTTCTTGATGATCAGCTCTTGTTCTTCCTTCCCCAATTCCGTCTTTCATAATTCTACTAAGACTCATCAAGATATTTACAGGTGGATAAATTCCTTGTCTAAACAAATCTCTACCAAGTACAATTTGACCTTCCGTTATGTAACCAGTAAGATCAGGAATTGGATGAGTAATGTCATCTGACGGCATTGATAAAATTGGCATTTGTGTAACACTTCCTTTCTTTCCTCGTAATCTGCCTGCTCTTTCATAGATAGTTGATAGGTCTGTATACAAATAACCAGGATATCCTTTTCTACCTGGAACTTCCTCTCGTGCTGCACTTATCTCTCGTAGTGCTTCAGCATAGTTTGTCATATCTGTAAGTATTACAAGAACATGCATTCCTAAATCATATGCAAGATATTCTGCTGCAGTGAGTGCAACTCTAGGAGTGATAATTCTTTCAATTGCGGGGTCATCTGCAAGATTTAAGAACAAAACGCTTCTTTTTAGGGCGCCAGATTCTTCAAGACTTCTCCTAAAATATTCTGATTCACTGTATTGCACTCCAATTGCTGCAAAAACTACTGCAAATTCGTCACTAGTTCCCACTACAGATGCCTGACGGGCGATTTGTGCGGCAAGAATGTTATGAGACATACCAGAACCTGAAAAGATTGGAAGTTTCTGACCCCTTACAAGAGTCAACATCCCATCAATTACTGAGACTCCTGTTTGAATAAAGTCACGAGGATATTCTCGTTGTTCTGGATTCATTGGTTCTCCATTAATGTCTAAGAATTTGTCAGCAATTGGTTCTGGGAGTCCATCTTTTGGTTTTCCTAATCCATCAAATACTCTACCAAGTAGCTGTTCTGAAACTGGCAGATCCATTACTTTTCCTACAAATTTTGCTTGAGTCCCAGCAATAGATAATCCAGTTGTTCCCTCAAAGACCTGGACAATAGCTTTACCGTTACCAACCTCGAGAACTTTACCTAATCTTTTTTCGCCATCAGACGTTTGGATTTCAACAAGTTCATCAAATGCAGCATTTTCTACATCACCAACAATTACAAGAGGACCTTTAATCTCAGCAATCTTATTGTATTGAACTCCACCCTGCTTACTCAATTTGAAACTTTAACTCCAGTAATACTTTTGAATTGTTCTCTCATGATTTGCCCTATTTGGTCTAATTTGTCCATTTCATTGTCCTTAACTTCCATCCTTGCTTTTAGTATAGAACTAATTACTGACATTGCACGAATATCAGCAAGGGATGCACCATCCTTTAATGCCTGTTGTCCATCCTTGTAAAAGTCAACTAGTAATTTCATTAATTTGAATTGTTTTTGTGGGCTACAATAAGTATCTACATCATCAAAGGAGTTTTGTTGTAAAAGTCCAATTTTTATCATCCTAGCAACTTCAAGAATTAATTTTTCCTCATCAGGTAATGCTTCAGGGCCTAATAGCCTTACAATTTCTTTTAGTGTGTCCTCTCTTTGTAAAACGCTATAGGTCTCATTTCTGATGGTAAACCATTCATCACTTACATTTTCGCTCCACCACTTTGCAATATCAGCTAGATAACCAGAGTAACTGTTCATCCAGTTAATTGAAGGATAGTGCCTTGAATAGGCAAGTTTAGCATCCAACGCCCAGAATGTTTTGATAAATCTCATTGTATGAGTTGTTACTGGTTCAGTAAAGTCTCCACCAGATGGAGAAACAGCTCCAACTAAACTTACAGAACCATCTCTTTCTGGACTTCCAAGAGCTCTTACTCTTCCCGCTCTTTCATAAAATTCAGCTAATCTTGATGCAAGATAAGATGGATATCCTTCTTCTGCAGGCATCTCCTCTAGTCTTCCACTCATTTCTCGAAGAGCTTCTGCCCATCTACTTGTGGAGTCGGCTACCAAAACAACATCCATACCCATATCTCGATAATATTCAGCAATTGTAACTCCGGTGTAGATACTAGCCTCTCTTGCTGCTACAGGCATGTTACTAGTATTTGCAACAAGAACCGTTCTTTCCATTAATGGTTTACCAGTACGAGGATCTTTTAGTTCTGGAAATTCTACTAATACTTCGGTCATCTCATTTCCACGTTCTCCACAACCAATGTAAACTACAACTTGAGAATCTGCCCACTTTGCTATTTGGTGTAGGGTAACTGTTTTACCAGTTCCAAATGCTCCAGGAATTGAACCTGTTCCTCCCTTTGCAAGAGGGAAAAATGTATCAATTACTCGTTGGCCAGTCAATAATGGAATTGTTGGATCATATCTTTTTTGATAAGGACGTGGTTTTCTTACAGGCCATTTGTGATACATTTTGAGAATAGTTGATTTACCATCTTTCTCAGCAGTAGCTATCTCTGTTTCTAAATCATAATCTCCTTCACTAACAATTTTAGTAATTTTTCCACCAGAATAATCTGGTGGTACCATGATCTTATGATCAATCAAGTCAGTTTCCTTTACAGTACCAAGAATATTTCCAGCTTCCACCTTATCGTCAACAGTAACAGTTGGAATGAAGTGATATTTTTTAGACATGTCAACGGGAGTAGTTGTAATTCCTCGTCCAATGAAAGAACCTGATTTTTTAGAAAGTTCTTTTAGCGGTCTTTGAATACCGTCATAAATTTGACCAATAATGCCAGGTCCAAGAAGAACACTTAGTGGATTACCAGTTCCTATAACGGGTTCCCCTGGCTTTAGGCCACTTGTAGATTCATAAACTTGAATGAAAGCAACATCTCCAGTTAAGCGAATTACTTCACCAATTAATTTAGCATCTCCTACTGAAACAGTTTCATACATTTTTGCTTCAGACATACCATCTGCTCTAACTGCAGGTCCACTAACCCAAACAATTCTACCTTGTGCAACCATATCAATGACCTATTCCAAATTTTTTAGCAATATCTTTCCTAATTAAAGGCTTCATGCGATCAGCTCTAGCATCAATGGTATTGTTAAAAGTCATTGTACCGTCTTTTGACTTTACTTCAACTCCTCCAAGACAATCAATTGTATCACTTGAAAATTCTGCACCAGGAAATTTTGATAACAGAGGCTTTACGATTTCCTTATCTTTAGAATTGGTATAAACAATTACATCAGTAGTTCCAAGTGCATTAGTGGACTCTTCAAGTAAGAATACCATTAATTTGGAATATTTATCATCACGGTTAGTAGACCTAATTTTTTCTATGGCCTTTCCAAAAACTTTTTGAACAGACTCCTCGACAAGCAAAATTTGTTTATTTCTAGATTCTAAATCTGAGCCACCAATTATTTGCTTCTCAATTTTTTGTGCTTCTTTTTTCCCTTCATCTATTATTCTATCATATTCCTGTTCCAGAGATGTTTGTGATTTTGATAAGAACTCTAATGACTCTTTAAAAGATTTTTTGAGACTGGATAAATTTTCAGCTTCTGTTTGATTTAAAATTTTGTCAATTGTCTTTTCTAATTTAGGGTCAGAAGTCAACGCAAGCGATTCTATTAATATCGGATTTTAATGTTTGGGATAGATTAAAAATGATTTTACCGATCATTCATTTTTTAATTAAGAAAATTGTTATCAAAATTGACTCTCAGAAAGATTTTAAAACGTCTTAATGACCGTTGGTAACTATTGACTGTTGCAGAACTTCTGATAGGAAATATTGTTCTTCCTAGAACAGATTCACCTGCAGCTATTTCACGTCTTACAGAATTTGAATGGTTTCATAAAATAGAAACAGAAAATGAAACCATTACTCCAGAAATTGATGACCTTCTCTTAAGGGCTCAAAAAATGTATCAATCTGTTGATGAGGTGATAAAAGGATTGAATATTCCTCTTCGGGTGGGAATAATGGAAATTCTTTTCAAAGGAACTGTGATTAAAAAAAGAAAATTTGAGCTTGACGAAATTGAGAATATGATTAGTGATTTGGAAAAAAAGACTCCTGATGTGATTACAAAAGCTGCAAAGTTTTTGGAAGAGAATTCTGAAACAAAAAGATCTCTGGAAGAATATACCAATCTAAAAGATACATTACAAGTAATAAGCAAACTGAATATTGATCTTGCTAACTTTGGATTAATGAGATATTTTTACACAAATCTTTTTGTCATAAATTCAATTGATTATGGTGAGATTGCTCGTTCTTTAGAAGGAATTACAATTTACAAATATAACTTAGAAACTAAAGACAAATCAGCCATAATAATAATTTGTGACGCAAAAGACTCCGATAAAGTTCAAAAGGTTATGAGAGCGCTCAATACAAATCCTTTCACGATTCCTCAGGGATTTCCCCAAGTTCCAAGCGAATCTTTTTCCTTAGCAGAATCAAAAATTAAAGAGCTTAAAGCAAAACAAAAATCTATCTCAAAAGAGCTTGCCATAATAACTAAGAAAATTCGTGCAGATATTCTTGCTTTACATGAAACAGCTATGGTAGCTAAAGATGTTCTTGAAACCCTACGTAAACCTGGTGGAACTAAACGATTTGCAGTAATACAAGGATATATTCCAAAACAAATGGAAAAGAAGTTTAAAGAGATTACAAGTCAGTGGATGTCAGTAACTGAAGAGATAAAAGATCCAGAAGTTTTATCAAATCTTCCTGTTCATTTACAAAATCCAAAATGGGTTAAAACCTACGAAGTAATTACAGATAGTCAGGGAATTCCTAAACGTGGAGAATTCGATCCTACTTGGATGATTGCTTTGATGTGGCCTATCTTTTATGGAATAATGTTTGCTGACATGGGTCATGGATTATTGTTAATGAGTTTAGGTTTATTGTTCAAATTCAAAGGTCAAGGAAATCTATCAAGATGGGGAATGTTGTTGGCAATGTCTGGAGCAGCAGGTGCCGTTGCAGGATTATTCCAGGGCGAAATGTTTGGTTTTCATTTAGAACATTTTGCGGCATTCGAATCTCTGTTGCATGAAGGTGGTCCACTTCATTCAATATCTTGGTTGGTAGGAGCAATCAGCGTAGCAGAATTAAGCTTTGATCAAGTCATAATGATTCTCAAAGTATCCATATTTCTAGGAGTAATCCATCTAGCATGGGCATTTATTTTACGAATTCATAATTTTTGGAGAACTGGTAACAAAACTACAATGTTCTTTGAAGCAATTCCCAATTTGTTCATGTGGTTAGGAGTATTTGCAGTAATGATGGGAGCAATAGGTTCTGGTTACGATGTGATGAATATGTACTCTAGGGTTCACACTGAAGCTGTTCCATGGATTTCTGTACTTGTTGGTGATTGGGCAGTTGTTTGGATAATAGTTAGAATTGCGATATTAGTTGTGATTGGATGTGTTGTATTGATGATTGTTGGGGGAATACTACATAACAAAAAACATCCTGATCAAGGAGGTGATATGGTGAGTGTAATCATGGAGGTATTACTAGGAAAAACTGTAGAATGTCTCTCACATACCATAAGCTATGCTCGAATAGGAATTATGTTGTTAGTACATGCTGCACTTTTACTTACAGTCAATAATGCCTTTAAATCCATGGGAGGATTAGATGCTCCTGGCGCACTTGTATTAATTGTCGGGGGACAACTTGGCATTATGATGATTGAAGGATTAATTGTTTACATCCAGTCATTAAGGCTTCATTTGTATGAGTACTTTACAAAATGGTATGATGGTGGTTCTCAACCATTCAAACAATTAGTCCCAGAAATGGTTTACAATTCATTTTCATGGAAGAATAAAAAATAATTGTGAATTTGTGAATAATTTTTCAAGATTAATATCAACGATTAATACCATGTATTGTTTAGAAATCATATGTCAAAAGAATTCATAATTACAATTGTACCAGCCTTAATTATGGCGGCTTTTGCGGCTTTTGCATTAATTAAAATCAGTTCTTAGCTTTTTACTACTATTTGCTAGACAACCGGCAGTTCTAAATTATTTCCCCATTCTCCCCATGAACCTAGATAGACTTTTACATTTTTAAAACCAATTTTTTTCAATGCCAAAAATGTGTTAGCAGCTCTGTATGCACCCTGACAATAAGTAACAATTGGTGCATCTTTTGGAATGTTATATAATTTAGAAAGATCTTCATCTTTTTTCATTGTTCCATCATCTTTAATATTGTAATTCCAATCAATATTAATTGAATTTGGAATATGCCCTCCTCTAGCTGCTCTCACAATTGAACCGTTATACTCTTCTTTAGTTCGGGCATCGATAATTTTGAGATGATTTAGATTTTTTTTAATGAATTCAAACCCAGCGATAAGTTCAGGATTTATTTTGCCCGAAAATTTTGATGGGGTGTATTGGTTTGATTTAGTTTCAAGTGGAAGATTTTCATTTTTCCATTTTTTTATTCCTCCATCAAGTATCATAGCTTGAGGATGAGAGAAATACATCAATAACCATACACCTCGAGCAGCAAGCATTCCTGATATGTCATCATAAAAAACTACCTTTTTTTCAGAAGTAACTCCAACAAAGGAGAGGATTTTTTGAATCTGAATGTTGAATGAGGTTATTCCTTGTTGTGAAGTATCAAACCAATGAAATGCAAATAGATCTAGATTTACAGCTCCTGGAATATGCCCCTCAAAGTATTCTTTGGAGGATCTTGTGTCTATCAAAAGTAGTTTTGGATTATTAAGATTTTTTTCAAGGTCTGCCGTAGTAATTATCATAATAGATATTTTACACATGATTGTAAATAATTTGTCTTTTTATGAAGAAATAAAAAAGAAAAAAAGGTATTAAGATTTTATTCGTTTACGTATGCTCTTTCGCCGTTTTGTGCCAAGTCAAGTCCAATCTCCTCTTCTTTTGGAGTAACTCTTATTCCACCTGGCCAAACTGCATCCATTATCTTGAGTATGACTATAGTTATGATAAATGAATAGCCTACAGAGATTAATGCACCGATTATGTTTATGCCTTGTTGTTCATAGCCTTCTGGTGTTCCAGTCCATGCGCCAATTCCAACGGAGTTGATGTGTGGACTTGCCAATGTTCCGGTGAGAATTGCTCCCGTAAGGCCTCCCATTCCGTGGACCCCCCAGACATCAAGTGCATCATCCCATTTACGGGAGTTCTTGAATGTAACGCATCCATAGCAGACTGCGCCAGCAGCTATTCCGATGATTAATGATGCCATTGGACCGACAAAACCTGATGCCGGAGTGATAGCTACTAATCCTGCCACGGCTCCTGATGCTGCACCAATAATGCTTGGTTTTCCTGTATGAGCCCATGACATTAAAAGCCATGTTACAGATGCCATAGCTGTTGCGGTATTTGTAACAGTCCATGCAGAAGTTGCAATTCCATCGGCCAACTGTTCTGAACCTGCGTTGAATCCAAACCAGCCAAACCAGAGAATTGATGCGCCAAGTACTACCATTGGAATATTATGTGGTTCCATTGGTACCTTCCCATATCCGAGTCTTCTGCCTAGAACTAAGGCTGATGCAAGACCTGCGAACCCTGATGTGATGTGAATGACGGTTCCACCTGCAAAGTCGAGTGCAAATGATGGACTAAGATCTTTATTAATATCAATTGAACCTCCTCCGATAAATCCTCCACCCCAGACCCAGTGTGCTATTGGATCGTAGACAAATGTTGCCCAGAGAAGTACAAAGATTACAAACGCGCTAAACTTCAATCTGTCAATTAGTGCACCAATTATTAATGCTGGAGTGATAATTGCGAAAACTGCTTGGAAGTCTGCAAACAACTGGTGTGGAACAGTTCCTGGCCAATTCTGGCTACAATGTGCTTCCGGATTTGGTACATATTGCGCCCTAGATGTAACTGCACCTGCTTCAGAACACGGAACTGGTGTACCTAGTGGTGCCCAGCTGGAAACATGATTAAATCCCACATATTCCAAAGAACCCATGAATTTATTGGCTTCAGTATCATTTGGACCAAATGCCAGTGAGTATCCCCACGCTACCCATTGAACCGAGATAATACCTACTACGAGAAAGGTCATTCCAATTACGTTAACGGCGTTCTTTGATCTTGATAGGCCACCATAGAAGAATGCTACTCCAGGTGTCATAAACAAGACTAGAGATGTTGCAACAAGAATCCATGCAGTATCACCTGAATCGATAGCACAAGGTAACATGTTTCCGGTGCCGTCATCATACCAACATTCATGGGTGTTTCCATCGTAAATTCCAGATGTTCCTGCTACCATGCCATCCATTCCATCGGTAACTTGTTGTGCTACTGCTTGAGTCATTGTGCCAATGGCTGTTAGAGCAACTGCACCTAAAAGTAATATAGCATATTTGTGATTTTTAGATTTTGTTAAACTATAACTCATTATAGTAGGCAAAAATAGATAATATTTAACCTTTGAGATATATAATATAATTAGAATGTATATTATTATATTTTAGTATTTCGTGATATTAACATAGGATGAAAAAATTACATCACGTAAGATTTGGCCAAATTTCCATACAATTACAAATTTGTCCTCGATGGAGATAATAAAATGAAAACAGAGTCAATTCCTAAATTATCAATTTTTGAAACATTCAAGACAAAAAGAGATGAGCTCACAGGGGAAGCAGTAAGACAAAGATCAATTATTGCACATTTGGCTACTGCAACAAATTCTACTGCAAGAACTAGAACCGGTACTTCACAAAGGATAGCTGAAGAAAATGGGATTGTTTGGAAAAATATCTATTCAGGAATATTTCGTGATTTGGACGAAATTTTAATTCCTTTAGGATTAGTTCGGGAGGCTGGAAGATTACCATTGAAAAGAGGTCCTAAGGCTTTGCAAGAAAAAGGAGTTCCATTTTATGAACTAACACAAGAAGGTCTACTAATAGCGTTATCTCTAAACGAAATAGTAGGGAGAGAAGAGATTTTGAAGCAGTTTTTCTCAAGAACCAAAATAGAAGAAAATGAGTTTCAAGAAATTTTACAAAAACTTGCAGTTATTGTACCAAGATTCACCTATTCATTATTTGAAAAATATTCAAAGGCATATTGTGAAGGGAGGATAGAAAAGTTATTGCCTTTTAGTATTTCTAGATTGAAAATAATTTCTGATGAATCAATACTAATTCAGAGAGAGTTTTTAGAGGCTTTTTCAAATATTTCAAGAACGGAAAGAGAGAATGTAATTAGGTTTCTAGAAAATATTAGTTAAAAAAATCATTTCAAAAATGCTTCATTTAAGAGTTTTTCCACCAAACATTAAAATCACAAACAGAGATAAATTATCAAAATGGGAGGTTCTCAGAAGGTATTTGCGGCTGTAAAATCCTACAGCAAAAGAGGAAGGCTACTCCCAAAAAATGAATTTCAGACGTTAGCTGAATCCAGAGATTTAGATGAATTAATGACAAGAATTAAAAACACAAATTATGCTGATGCAGTATCAAAAATTTCTAAACCATTTACCTCAGAAAAAATAGAATCCGCTCTGAAGAGCCATTTAGCAGATATACATTATTCCATATCAAAAACCGGTGGAGGTTCAAAGGTATTAGAAGCATTTTATCTCAAATTTATAATATCGAATTTGAAATTAATACTAAAAGGTAGAATTTTAGGAAAATCTCAAGAGGAAATTGAACCTCGTCTTAATTTACATGCAGAAGAGCTAATTAAACAAAGGGATGTTATTTTAAAGGCATTAGTTGCAAAAGATCTTGAAGAAATAGTTTCTAGTCTTAGCAGCACTGTCTTTGGAGAAGATATTGTAAAAGCAGTTGCACTTTACAATGATAAAAAGAACATCCAAATCTTTGATACCTATTTTGATAAGATAATGATTCAACAGCTCAGTGCATCATTACGAATTTCTGGTGACAAAGATTTAGCCCGTCCTGTTGGAATGAATATAGATTTTTACAATTTACTTAGCATTCTCAGAGGAAAGTTTTGGGGATTAGATGAACAACAGATTCAGGATTTACTTGTGTCTTCTACTTCAGGTGCACCTAAAGATTTGCTTGGTAGAATGATGGCAGCTGAATCAGTAAAAGATGCATTAAATGAACTTACAAATACTACATACAAGAATTTGATACCTCAATCAGAAAGTGATATTGATGCAATTTCAGAATTTGAGCGAGCCTTTGAGATGGCAATTTACAAGGGTGCCAAAAATACATTCACTAGAATGTTTAGTACTTCTACAAGTGTTGGCATAACAATTCTAACCTCCTATGAAGTAAGAAATCTTGGTTCAATTGCTTTTGCAGTTGAACAAAAAATTCCACCACAAACTACCATGTCAAAGCTAATTATTGAAGAGTAAATAGTGCTAACTGTTATTTTCATTACATTTAGGAAAGCTAAAAGTTATTACTACCCTCAAAATCATATCATTAAATGCCAAAACTTCGTTGTAGAGATTATGGTTTTGACTGTGACTTTGTCTCGGAAGCACCAGAGGTAGTAAAGGTAATTGAAGCCTATGGAAAGCATTCTGAAGAGGAACACGGAATAGAATATTCAAAGGAATCCTTGATGCAATTCATACTTAGACAAGGCTAAAATCCGTACAGAAGATTTATTCTCCTATTGAATTCCCTTTTGTAACTATAACAAATCATGTAATTATAGAAAAATAGGTCATTACATTTATAACAAAAAATTCTTGGATTTAGGTAATTATGATCAATCTCGATAAAAAAAATCCAAATGAACAACCCGTTACTTTTTCAAAGATTATTTGGAAAAGCTCTATTCTAGCAATGATATTTGCTTTACCTGCATTAGGAATTTTTCTTGGGATCTATTATAGTACTGGAAATCTTCTTGTAAGTGCAATTCTTGGTTTTGGTGTACACTTTGTTACCCTAATATTTTCAGGGAGGATTTCAAAATGGCTTGTGAAGTTTCGTTAGTAAGAATTCAGGAGAATATTGAGGTGTCTCTAATATGATGGGAGATAGAGATTACAGGGGGTTAATCAAAAACGCCATTGAATCTATAGGACGAGATATTGAACCTAAAATTAATTCAAAAGACAACAAAACAATTCACCTTCATGAGGTTGTACGGTGTTTAAGACGATCATATTATGATAGAACTGATCCTATTGACTCTCAATGGACTAGTTTTAATAATTTAATGACTGCTCTGCTTCAAAAAATGGAATATGGTGGGAAAGAAGGAGAATTTCAGATTGAAGACATTATCTTAAAGGGAAAAGTGGACATGATCGTTGATGATGCGATTATTATTTTCCGTTCAACTTTGGAAGTTCCCGAGAATCCATTTTCTTCAGATCTTTTATTTCTTAATGCATGTATGTGGATCTTCAAAAAAGTAGAAGGTGTTATTGTTTACATGACCTCAGATGGGAAAGAATCTTCATTTTCTCTAAGCAAAGACAATAAGATGTTTGAAGAAGTAGTAAGGCGGGTTCGCGTTCTAAAGGATCTTCTTGTAGAACAAAAGGTTCCTATTTTAGAACCATCAAATGAATGCTCATCTTGTCAATATTATGAAAGATGTTTCATCAAACAAAAGATAGGAAAACAAATCAATATACATGAACTTTTCCGACTAGGAAAGTCTAGTGAAAATAATTAGTAAGTAGTTTTTTTAGTTAAACTACTCTAGTGGTTCTGGATGTCCTTTACCACGAAGAGCAAATGTTACTACTGCAAATGCAATTGCTACTCCGAGTGCTGAACCAAATGCTGCCATACTTGCTTCTGCCATTTAGTGAATGCAAGTTATCAGATCATATATAACTTTGCCAATTTTTTTTTATTTTAAACAAATAATCATAATTTCCTAGTTTTATGATACTATAACAATTTGTTCCTAAAAAATGGAAATTATTCCTTTAATTCCTTGAAGGTCTGTTCAAGATCTTCAATTTCATTATTGAATACCTCAATTATCTCTTTCAGAAGAAGTTTTTGTTGTTCTGATTCTCTTTTTTCAGCATTTATTCTATTGGCAATTTTTTCAAGACTTGCTATTTTCTCATTTAACGTAGTAGTTAATGTAAGCAAAAATGATTCATATTGTTTTAATTCTATTGACAGTGAAGCATCTGTTGCCTTTAGTGACTCTTCGTCACCACCCTCAATAAATTCGGTTAATCGTCCTCGTAAAACTCGGAGTTTGGTTTCAGTTCCTGTAAGTTTTTCGAGGTTTGTTGATATTTTTGTAGAAACAGAGGAATTCTTTTTATTTTCATAATTTGATAGCTCCATCCTTGCAAGTTCCTCACTCATGTAATTTGTCATTTTTTTTACAAGAAGTCCTTGTTTTGTAGCCTCATTTTGTTGATTTTTTACTTCATCTCTAAGTTTTTCAAGATTATTGATCTCATCATTTAAAGATCTAGTAATTGTAAGTAGAAATTCAGTACTTTGAATTAAATTTCTAATAGAGTATGAACCAACAAGTTTAGTCAATAAGCTAATTCTCCTGATGATTTTTGATAAAAAATACTACAAAACCTAATGTCTGTTCGGCATGAACGAACTTTGACTATTCAAGATTATTATGGGAATTCAAAGGAAATTTCATTTTCTCCCCCGGCTGTAATGGAGCTAAGATTGAAAGATGCCTCCCCCTTAATTTTCCATTGAGGAGCGTTATTGGTTAATGCATCCCAGAATTCTGGAAGGTTGCCAGTATTTTTGATTGTAATTATGTCTCTAAGAATGGTCGGTTGTTGACTAAGTATAGTAAAGTAATCTGAGCTATCCACCATTCCCATAGCCCGTTCTCCAATTTGACTTGCTTTAACTTTGACATTATTTTCATATAGTTCATACTTGATCGACTGAAGAATAATTGCTTTGTAGTTGGGGTTGATAACTTTGAACTGTACCTCAATTGTTGCATCTTTCTGATTTACTTCCAAAATTGATATATCTTCTAATTCAATTTTAAGAGGTGATGCTTCTCTTGGAGCCTCAGATGAAGATGCAATACTTTTACCAGAGACATCGTCTATAATTGATGAGCCTGAAAATCCTAATATTCCAATAATTATTACAAATGCAGCAACTACTCCAACTACAATAATTTTAGGATTCACTGAAGGAAGTTTACTTTTACATATCTTAAATGTTGAGACAAAAAATGCTTATAGTGATAAAACAAAATTAGATTATGCAATATTTTCAAGCTGTAAAAATTGGCAAAGAAAGGGCAAGTAAAGCACAAATGATTCTTTTTGATTTAGCTGGGTTTGCAATGTTAACATTAACTACGAAAAAAAAAGATGGAAAGTTCTTACCTGTTGGAGAAAAAGTGTATGTGGCAGTAATTCATACAGCTGATGGTTATGTAACAATTCTAGTAGATGAAGATGGATACACCAAAGCTCAATCAAAGGTATTAGAAAAAAATGAGGCAATGAAGATTTTTAAAAAAGCAATAGACTCTGGTATTTTAGAATATAGTGGAAAACAAATTGAGATTTGGACTGAGAGCTATCCTGTTGTTCAAAATGAAAATTAGAAAATTGTTAAGGAATTATTATTTCTGTTCCTACGGAGATACCTTTTATTGCTTTTTCTAGATTTTTAATATCTGCTTTTAGAACACGTGTTTTGATTTTTGAGCGCTCAATTACCTTTAACGCAACAATGTCCATAAGGTCATAGCTACCAGCTATAGAATCTTCACGTACAAGTAAACTGCGAAGTTTCTTCAGCTCGATTCGTTTGAATTTTTTTGCTTTCTTGTTTTTGTTTGGATCAGAATCATAAATGCCATCCACATCTGTAGCATTCAAAAATTCTGAAGCTTTTATTTTTTCAGCAATTAAGGCTGCAGTTCCATTAGTACTTTGACCTGGATGTAATCCTCCTGCAACAACAATTTGCCCGCTATCAACTGCATGTCTAACCTCTTGAAGAGTAGTTGGTGGATGCGGATATGCTCTGTTTTGTAGTGCATAAATTAGGAGTTTGGCATTTAGCCTTGAAACTTCTATTCCTAATTCATCTAATGTGGATTCATCAGCTCCAGAGGATCTTGCATGAGTAATGTAATGCCTAGCAATATTTCCTCCTCCTGCAATAACTACTGGCTGACATATTTTACTAATTTTTACGAGAAATGTAGAATAATCTTTTAATAATTTTGTATTATTCATTTCAAAAACTTTCCCAGATAGCTTTATTACAATTCTTTTTTTCAAGACCTTCGACCACCAAGGATTGATTTTGCAGCAATTTCAACTTTTTTTCTATTTTTGCGAAGAGTATACACTCTTAGAATATTCATAAAACCTGACATTGTTGAAACCAGGGGAATTTGAGATATTGGAATCTCCTTTGCTGAAACTTTGTTATTAGCTCTTGTGATCAAGATTAGTGATTTTGATTCTCTCTTTGAAGGAGATAGTGGTAAAGAAGGAGTAATTGAACTGTCTACAAAAATTTCATTTTCATCAATTTTTGATTTTTTTGATAGTTCTTTTTTTAATTGAGATGGTTTCATTTTAGAAATATGTTCGTTCGGAGTAAGCATCCTTTCAAAAACACATTTGAAAAGTTCACGGTTTTGATAGTCTATAGCAATTTTCTGAGCACGCTTCAAATCTGATGTATATGTTGGGAGGGAGATTAATTTTGCTAACATGTAGTCATCTGTTAGTTTGACATAGTCATCTAAACTCATAGAAGAAAGACCTAATTCCTCATAAGCCAAACGCATCGATTCTAATAACATTACTTCAGCTGATCGAACTGTTTTATGAAAATAGACAGCTTTGAACATTTGATACCTTGAATGCATCATAGATTCAAAAGAGTATAGTGCTGATTTCTCAAGGGCGAGTTTTTTATTATATACGTCAAGAGATTGTGTTATTCTTTTATGATCAATTTTTGCGTGTTCTGCTCCAGTAAAGTATCCATCTCTTAGTAAGTAATCCATGATATCAGCACTTAATGCACCAGAAATTATTTCATTCATAAATTGAAGTTTGGAATCTCCAAAGGCAAGTTTTGTAATGAATTTTTTATTAAAACCAGATTTGGAAATAAGATCACCAATTTCTGTTTTTAAAATTAGATCCCTCCCTAATTGTTCATGTGAGCTTTTCTTTTTTCGTTGTGCTACTTCTTCAAAAAGATGAGAGAATGGACCATGCCCTATATCGTGTAAAAGTGCTGCTAATCTAAGATTTTCAATATCGTCAGAATTAATTATTCCTTTTTCCTCTAATGCTTGAGCAGCTTGTCCTGTGATGTGCATTACCCCTAGTGAGTGCTCAAACCTTGTATGCTGAGCGCCAGGATACGTAAGATATGCTCCGGAAAGTTGTCTAATTCTTCGTAATCGTTGAAAAATTGGATTATCAATTATCTTAATTTCTCCGCCATAAGCTCTTACAAAATCATGAATAGGATCGATGATATCTAGATGTCTTCTTTTCATGGCCGAAATTTAATTAAAAATATTTTCAGAATGGATTTATGAACCTCTTCTTTAGAGCGTGATGCATCAACTAATTTCCATTTTTTTTTCTTTGCTATTTCACGATACGTTCTTGAAACTTTTTGTGAAAATTCTTTATTTTTTTCAAATTTATCCCGGTTAGATTTTTTACGACGAAATGATTCTTTTGGGTGTACATCTAAAACGATTACAAGATCAGCCTTAGGAAGACCTGCATCTAGATGTTCTAACCACTCGGCTTTTAATCCATTTATCAAGCCATAAATCAAATTTGATTGGTAGTATCTATTCATGATTAGAATAGAATTTTTTGAGATGGCTTTTTGTATTTCGTTTAGTTTTTCCCATCTATTTGCAGCTAATAGACAATGAATTACCTGTGGGGGAAATTTACGTTTACCGTGTAGATATCGATCAATTTCTTCACCTATTGGGGTAGAGTAATCAGGAAAGCTAAAGAGTTTGGTTTTTAGTTTTCTTGCTTTCAATGCTTTTGCTAAAAGCCCAGATTGCGTTTTTTTTCCTGCCTGATCTCCTCCTTCAATAACAATAATCATTAGTAATCATGGGAATTTGAGCAATTAAAAATCTATCATCGGAAGAAAAAATTTTGTACAGTTAATGAATTTCAGATAAGTTTAGAATAAGTAATTCATAAATTTAGCTATTTTTTACTTGTTCTTTTTTGAATTCTTAATTATTTCTTAGAGTAAAAGTCTAAACACAGATAGATAGTTTTTCTAAATTTATTAGATTTGAACATCTGCCACAGCGAAGAATACCAATTTCTGAATCATATTCAATCTCCCCTATGGCTTTACCACATTTTGAACAATAAATGGGCTTTGTATCATAAAGATTCATTTACATCATTTCCATCTTTAAAATTAAATTCTAAAACTGGTAAACATTTTTCCAAGATTATTCCAGGTTCAATATAACTTTCTGAAATTATTACCAAGATTGATTCATTAATGGGGATACATAAAATGTTCGCCCAATGTCGTTTTGAAAATACGTATTCAATACTTCCAAATTTGCTGTTAAACTCACGTTTCATAGAAAACTCTAGTGCTATTTCCATCAAAAACATTTCCAACTCGTTTTTATCCTCAAATTTGGTATAGATTTTTTCTAGTTGTCCTGCAATAATCCTACCTTTGTTATTTACAACTCCAACAAAATTCAGTTCCCTGTTCTGTAAAAGCTTTGTACAAATTGATTCATAGATTATCGAAGATTCAATAGTTAAGAGAGACATAATTTGAATACCTCAGTTTTTACAAATTTTTCTTCTATCCATAATTTTTTACATTCTAGACAATCTACGCTTATTTTCCTAGTCTTCTCATTTACCTGAATACATACATCTAGTGAGCTACATGATGGACAAAAGTATCTAAAATCAGGATATGGTGGATTTTCCACAAGATGTTTTAAGATTGTTTTTCCTTCAGGCCAAGATTCTAAAATAGAATCATTGTTTTTTTGATCTTCTAGTTTTGAGTCTTCCTTTAGTGAATGACTTGAAACCAGATTTTTTGTTGTCTCTGGTTGCCTAATCTCATTTGTGAGTATAACTTTATTCATGGTTAGTAGAAATAAGATTGTTATATGAGAATAGCAGTCCTACTGCGGTATGCTTGATGTCTATATTTGATATAATTTTTTGAATTTATAAAAAATGAATTAATTATCGTTTCAAAAAATTATTTCTGAGATAGGACGTTGGGTCTGCAAAAAAACGCAGACCCAACAATTTGGGGACAGGCAGATATTATCATTAGTAGATTGTTTTATATGAGAATAGCAGTCCTACTGCGGTATGGCTGAATCTGTTCAAGGAACTCATTATGGAAATCTTCTCGCATACAAATATTACATGAGACCAACGGCCCACAAACTTTATGGAAGTTCTAGCAAATCGAAGATAAAACATCATGAAAATATTCAAAAGCTTTTGCAAATTTTACTCACAAATGGAATCTGTACTACTTGGGAAATGGCAAAAATTAGATTCCATAATGATGTTTCTGCCGTCAGAACAAAAGAAAAAGAGTATCGGAGATTATTGATAGGACGAATCGATAGAGGAAAACATTCTGAAGGAGTTTTAGATCTTGGTTTAGTTGTTAAGGATAAAAATAGTGTTCAAAAAAAAATCTCAGATCAATATCGTCTATCATTACATGGCATATTGTATTGCCTGGATGTACTAGATCTAAGTCATAAGGATATTGATAAAATGGCATCAAAATATGCTGATGTACTGCCAAAAATATTTGGTAAATGGGATTTTCTCAAATCAAATATTGGAGATGATGTATACAAGCTTCAAATCTTATCCAAAGGACTTCTTTTAGATAATCCAGCAATGAAAAATCCTTTTAATCCAATCTACGAGTTAATGTCATTTATTCACATAAAATATCAAAGAAATTATGAATCCATTTCTGAGAAGGATCTGGCAGATCAGATTGCATACTGGTTTTATACTTTTTTGTTGTTTCAGAGGCCAACATCAAATAAAGACATAACACAAAATGGCATCAAAAGACTCCAAAATATCATTGAAAAAGATGTAGAGATACAAAAATGGTATTTAGAATTTTTCAAAGAGGCTGAAAATTATTACCAGCAGAGATTTCAGACCATCAAAAACTCTGGAATTTTTTAAAGAATTATTTGGCGTATTTTTTTATTGCCATTTCTAGATCATCAAATTCAAGAGGTTTGTTAAGAATTCCTTTGAGTGATAGATTTTTGGCGCGTTTGAATTTTTCTTTATCAAATGTATAGCTTGAAGTAAAAATCACTCTTGCATCAGCATCAAATTTATTTATACGAAAAAATGTTTCATAACCATCAATTCCAGGCATTTTAATATCTAAAAACACAATATCAGGTTTGATTTCTTTGTACTTTTCTACAGCCTGTTCCCCATTTGTTGCAGGAACAACATCATATCCTTCATCCATTAACATTAATTGAGTAGCCTCTAGAAAGTCTAAATCATCATCAACAAAAAGAATTTTCTTATCTGAACTCATAATACTCACTTAGTTTCTTATTATTAAATTAGTTTCCAATGTCATCATTCAGATACCTGTTTTGGAAGTATTATGGTAAAGGTTACAGGGTTTGAAATTGCAGTTATCTTTCCTTTGTGTTCTTCTATAATATTTTTACAGCTTGATAATCCCAAACCTGTACCTTTCAGTTTTGTCGTAAATAAGGGTTTGAAGATTTCTGATATTTCCTTCTCAGGAATTGGAGAGCCAGAATTTTCAAAATCAATTTGAATGTCATTTGATTTTTCCATTAATCTTATTGTAATAGTTCCTTGATCATCACCAATTGCTTGGACTGCATTTAAGATCAAATTCACAAATACTATTTCGAGTTTTTCAGAATCACATTCAATAATTACATCATTTTCTGGAAGTTGTACTTTGATGTTTTCTGGAACTTCCACTAGTTCTAGTGAATAATTTAGCATTTTTCTAACGGATGTTTTTGATGGAATGATTGGAGTTGTGCGCACATAATTTAAGACGCCTTCAACTTGGTGAGACATTCGTTTTATGGAACGATTGATTCTTAAGATTTCATCATCAATTATATTATTTTGGTTTTTATTTTGATTTTGAATTCTTTGTGAAGAACTTCTAATTGTACCCAATGGATTTCTCATATCATGGGCAATATTAGAGGCTAATTGACCTATTATTACTAATTTTTCTTTTTTGAAGCTTTCAGAGAATTTGAATAAGAATACTGCAAGAAAACCTGCGGCAACTATCAATATAACTGATGTCTGAAGTTTGTCGGCCAAAACAATATCACTAATCTCTTTGTTTATGGATTTTACTGGAGTAATTACGGAAAACAAGAACTCAATTTCTCCATTAACGACGATTGGAATTCCAGAATCAATTACTTCATTTTCATCATTCTTTGATTCAAGAATTACTGTGGTTAACTGTCCGGTTCTAACATTTTTGTAATGATTATTGAGAATTTCATTCCTGTTGATATCTTCCTGAATAGAAGCATTGTAGAAATTCTGACCAATTAGATCCGCTTGTGGATGTACCAAAATAATAAAATTTTTATCCAATGCCACTATAAATTGAGATTCAATATCGTAGATGTTTCCATGCCTTTCAAAAAATTGGTTTGGGGGAATTGTTACCATGATAAACCCCTTTGTGATTTGTGTTTGTTTATCAATTACTGGTTTGATAATTGCTATTTCTGGTTCAAGGAAGGGAGGACTACGGATTGTAAATATTTTTGGTTTTGATTCTAATGAATTTTTTTGTTCATTTAAAAATAAAGATAATCCTTCTAGTTTCTTACCAACAAATGATGTATGATGATGACTGACCTGTGAAACAACTATAGAGTTTTCATCTACTGCAAGTATCTGGGCGGTAGGTGCAATAGAATTCATTTTCTTAAAAGTTTCTTTTATTATTTTATTTGAATCTGCAGTACCAAGATCCTCCTGTATTGTATCAGAAGCTGAAAGACTTTCCATTTCAGATATGATTAATTCAAATTCTGAACTGATATTTTTAGAAATGGATTTAACAATTGTTTCTTGGACTTTAATCTGATTATCTACAAAAGTTCCTTCAATTTTTTCTTCCTCAATATCGTTGATTCGAATTGTGGTTATTATAAGAGAAATTATAATTACTGACGGTATAATGTACCAAAACCATTTTTTGTTATTTTTAATCCACGACAAATATAATTTCATAATCAATTTATAACAATTAGAGTATCCTTTTTTTAAAAGTAGATGTATTGAGTGTAATCATGAATATCCTGAAATTCTAAATTAATGATAATTAGTGAGGGTATCTAGTATTTTTAAATGAATCATAATGAGTAAAAACAAACCACGCATCTTCATATTTACTATGAAAAAATATTTGATCTAACCTAGAAGAGGAAGCTATACATGGTATTTGTACCTGAAAATCAATTCTAGAACTCTTAAAGGAGATGCCAAAATTTCTTAAGATCCCATCTATCTCTAATGCAAGAATTGCTTTAGGAATCACAGTATGTTTAGTTTCAGATATTATATTACAATACCAGTACCCTTGCGGTATGGTTAGGACTAATTTTATGTAAAATGATAGTCTTGGACATATCACAAAAGAACTTGGATTTTTGTGAAATTTCAATCCCAAATGTAATTTCATCTGATGGTTATCATGAATACTTATTCTCACAAATTAGATAAGTTAAAGAGATTTTTTCATACATCATCTAGGAATAAATTTTAAAATTACGATGAAAAATTCATAAAGCAGGCAAATTATTGTTTTGGTTCAGTTACTTCTAAATTAATTTTAGCATACCGCAGTTGTAACATTATCATTTTATAATTAGCTAGTGACCAATTTGAATATGAGTGAAGATTCTCAACTACAAGAGTTAGTTTATAATTCAGATTGTAACATAAAGTCAAAACTTCGAAATGCACTTGATGAAGTAGTATCTTTTTCAGGCGTTCCACAGTATTTTGCAGTAGGTTTTGTAGATATAGTAAACTCTACAAATATTACAGCAAATCTATCATTAAAAAAAGCTAGTTTGTATTATAGTACATTTCTAAATTCAATGTCAATTATTGTAAAAGCAAGTGATGGGATAGTGATGAAAAATATTGGAGATAGTTTGATGTTTTATTTTCATGGAAACAAAAATTATACCAATAACCAAAGTTTTGCTAACATAGTTGAATGTGGAATGAATATGATTAATGTACGAGATGTAATAAATGAAAGATTATTTTATTTTGATCTCCCAGAATTAAATTACAGAATAAGTGCAGACTATGGATGTGTACTGGTAGCTGATTCTAAAACTACGTTTGATAAGGACTTGTTTGGTTCTCCAGTAAATACTTGTGCTAGGATTAATCATCTAGCATTTCCTAATACAATGGTAATAGGTAAAAACCTCTACCAACAATTAAAATTTAATAAACTATATGACTTTGAGAAAATTAATACATGCATATTATTGGCAAAGAAAAGGTATGATGTATACGAAGTAAAAAAATAAAATCCCAAATTGACAGTTAAAATTATTGAATCAAACAGTGACTGTTTGTAAGATCTGAATCAAAAAAGCATACCACATGTCAAACGCATTATTTAATTCATAATATATGGTAACGCTATTTGGTGATGTCCAAAAATTTAGCCAAGGTTCAAAAAAGGTTGAAGGGTTTTGATATTACCCTTGCGTAATCATGTTAGATAAGACCCTTCACCAAATTATTTTAAAAATTTTCAGATTTGTTAGATTAACTATCTATCAAAATTTATAACTACACTTACTCCAATTGAAAAAATGGGTCTTGCAAGACATATGGCAAAAGAAGTTATGCGAGAAATTGGTAACAAATCACGAGAGTTTTATGAATTTGTTCTTCCTCCAGTTGATATGCATCTGGAAAGTAATAATCTAGTCATTACTGTAGATATTCCAGGTTTTAACAAAGATGATATTAAATTAACAATTCATGGAAATATTCTATCCATTAAAGCAGAAAAAAAAATTAGCACTACCAGTAAAGATGAAATTATTTGTAATCAAAGACCAAACATTATAGATAAAAAAATTCGATTACCAATTAAGATAAAAGAAGGAGAAGAAAAAGTAAATTCTGCTAAATATACAGATGGTGTGCTAACAATTAAAATTCCTACTTCTACAACAGGTAAACCAATTTCAATAGAGTAACTAATGTTTTCTAAATATAGTAAATATTCCCATTACAATTAATGCGCCAACCATGCCAGATATTCCTAATACATTATTAGAAGAATAAAGAAATGCAGAACCAACAAAAATTGCTGATGATAGAATACTTCCTGAAAGCAAGGTATTTGACTTAGGTTTTGCGTTTAAGAGTTGAAGAGATCTATTTTCATCAATGAATTTTTTTAATTCAGGTGCAATTAAAATAGTTGCATCAATAGATTTTGCAAATCTTTGAAATGAATACTTTAGTTCTTCAATGTATGCGTCTTTAATTAGATGTTCTTCTTCTAGAATTTTTCTTAAAACATTTACAAACTTAAAATCAACTTTGTGAGTTTTGTAAATTCCTTCAATAATTGAAGTCATTCTCATGTATAGGGCAAGATTTTTTGGAAGCATGAATGGAAATCGACTCATTGTTTTGTTTGCAATCTCTAACAAAGCTTTAACTTCCATTTCACTCGGTTTGCTTCCATGCATTCCCCTTATTGTCAACTCGATTGCTCTTTCTATTACTGAACGATTGAAATCTGGCATTAACATTCCAAGATCATCCATTGCGTTTACTGTCCTAGGAGGATCTTTTTCGATCAAGGCAAGATACAATCTAATCAATCGTAATCTGGTTTCATTGTCTAACCTACCTACCATTCCATAGTCATAGAGAATCAGAGAGCCATTATCTGATACTGAAATATTGCCTGGATGAGGATCAGCATGAAAAATTGAGTGGCGAAGCAACATGGTGAAAAAAACCTTATGAACGTCAATTACTAGTTTTTGCCTGTCAATTCCCTTTGCGTCTAAAGCCTCAACATTTGTTATTTTTATTCCAGGAACATATTCCATGGTGAGAACATTTTTTGAAGAATAGTCATCATATACTGAAGGAACTATAACGTTATCATAATGAGATACGTTTTCTTTGATTTTTTTTAGATTTGAAGATTCAAGAGTGTAATCCATCTCTTCATGTATTGTTTCGATAAATTGTGCCAGCATTCCACAAGCAGAAAATCTAAGATTAGGATCGACAAATTTAAGGGCAATTGGAAGTATTTTTTTTAAGACTTTAAGATCTTCCTCAACAGTTTTTTCTATTCCTGGTCTTTTTACTTTTATAACAACTGCTTGTCCATTAATTTTAGCATTATAAACTTGACCTAAAGATGCGCCTGATATTGCATTTTCATCTATTGAATCAAATTTTTGGTTAATTGGTCCTAATTCCTTTTCAATAATTGGTTTTACCTTTTCAAAAGATGTTACAGGAACATCATCTTGTAGCTTTGCAAGTTCTTCCAAGTAAGGTTGTGGTAATATGTCTGCCCTTGATGATAACCATTGACCAAGCTTAATGTATACAGGACCTAATGAAATGAAAGTGTTAAGGATTCGTCTGGCATTTTTTCTGTATTTTTCAACGTCAATATTTTTTCCTTCTGTCTTTACCCATTGTTTTCTATCTTTTCGTAGGGCAAGAATTATCGGTACTAGTTTGAAGAATACACGAATAGTTCGTAAAGTAGTCAAGTAACAATCTACCTATTGTTTTTTAATTCGTTTAGAAATAGAATAACCAAGATAACCAAATGTTAAGGATGAAATTAATCCTGATATTATAGAAGATTGTTTTACAAAAATTGAATTTTTTTGATTTTTGTAAATGTATGAAGCAACTTTTACACCTCCTATTGCTGCAGAAGCTAATCCAACCAATATCTCAGGCGAATCTTGAACCAAATGTCCTATAGGATTTTCTCTAGGATCAACTTTATCCATGTGAACTAGAAGTTTGTCATCATATTCTCTTATGTGTAAATTTCCATATCGATATTGTTTTTTTGCACCATTTTTTTGACCTAGAAAGGTTTCCTCTGCTTTTTCTAGAATGAAAGGATCTAATTCCTTTGGAATTTCAATTTCCTCCGATACCATAAATACAAATTTCTTGAATTGAATATATTCTTTCTATAGTTTAAAGTGGTAAAAATCCAATTTTAGTTAACTAGTCTTAGAAGAGTCTGTTTTTCTTTTTTTAATCTGAGAAAACGATACAACTCCAATTATTGCAATTACACCTAAAATTATGAATTGAGAATATGCCATTATATCAAAGCTAGATTGTTGAGTTTTTTCTGTCATATCTGGAATGGAGATTTTAGTATCATATGTTTTAAAAATTTCATTTCGTAAGGAATCTTTGTATCTTAAAGTGATTCGTATTTCATGGTCACCATATTTTGGTTCACCTTTAAATTCAATTGGTATGTTAAATGGTACAGGAGAATCAGTAT